>SAMEA3663028__coassemble_364_pt1 | contig 18542 bp, 14 predicted proteins | sample SAMEA3663028__metabat2_low_PE_038 | metagenome-assembled genome bin SAMEA3663028 (sample SAMEA3663028) | pig gut metagenome | biome: pig gut; feature: pig-associated habitat; material: faeces | place: France | collected 2012 | reverse complement strand
GGTAAAAACATTTCAAACAAGTTTGATGTTTTTACGCTCATTTGCACTATCTTTGAATAAGATAGGCTGCACTCGGCAAAAACATTTCAAACAAGTTTGATGTTTTTACGCTCATTTGCACTATCTTTGTAAAAGATAAACTAAAAGACCTGAAATGAACCATTTTATTCTTTCCTTACGACATGCCATCATGGCTCTCGCGATGTTCGTATCTATGGCGGCTACCGCACAAAAGACCATAGGAGACTTTATCGAGTCTAAATCTAATAATGAGGATAAACGGGGCGTTAAGCGCTCTATCCAATACCAGCCCACTGAACAGGGTTTCTATTGCATCAACGGCAATAACCGCTTTACACGTGCACTCTATGGCAGTCACTCCGACTTTCGTTTGGAAACGAGCGACCGCCCTATCTTTGCACTGTTCAAGAAAGGAAAGCACAGAAGTCTGCGCTTCACACTGAACAACATTCCATTGGAGCAAACAGACACCTGCGAGGCCATCTACCACAAGGGCACACGCCAGTATCTGCTGCGCGACAAGCGCTGGGACAACATGGGCAAAGGAATCCTGAGCATGGGTGTCATCGCACTGCCCCATGAGGAGGGTGCGATCTTTGCCTTCAACTGGATAGACAGGAAAACAGGAAAGCAGGGCGAGCCCATCGGCAACTTTACTCTCAAAACACGCATCTGCAACATCGCTGGAAAGAAGATAAGGCGCAACGGAGACATTGGTGCCGACCCCGCAGGCATATTTGAACCTGCCCCCGGAGACGCAGGATTGGTGGAGACACCTGCCATCAACGGCACATCGAAGGGCAACTGCTACGTGGTGGTGAGGAACAACGAGGCAGCAAACATCACCTATCAAGAGGCCGAAGCGCTATGCAGACAGGCACAGGAATACAACACCGAACTCGTCAACCGCATAGTGTTCAGCACCCCCGACCCGCACATCAATACACTGGGCGCCGCACTCTCTTTTGCAGCCGACGGCGACTGGGACGGCAAGACATGGCTGCACGGCTGCATAGGTTGGCGTATGCCCCTTGCCGGATGGCGTGCCGGATATTTAGGCGACGTATTGGGATGGAACGACCGCGCCCGCTCACACTTTGATGCCTACGCCAAAAGTCAGGTAACAGCAGTGCCAGCCACCCTGCCCCACCCCAACAACGACCCCAAGATGCATCTGGCACGAGCCGAGAAAAAATGGGGCACGCAGATGTACAGCAACGGATATATCTGTCGCAATCCGGAGCGCAACGACCAGATGCACCACTACGACATGAACCTGAACTACATCGACGAACTGCTGTGGCACTTCTGTTACAATGCCGACACGGCATATATGCGCAAGATGTGGCCCCTGCTGACCAGTCATTTAGCATGGGAGAAGCACAACTTTGATCCCGATAACGACCACCTGTATGATGCCTACTGCTGCATCTGGGCAAGCGATGCGCTCTACTACAGCGGTGGCGCCGTGACCCACTCATCGGCATACAACTACAGGGCAAACAGACTGGTGGCACGCATTGCCCACCTGATTGGCGAAGACGGCACCCCCTATCAAAAAGAAGCTGACGCCATTTTAGAGGCGATGAACAACCGACTGTGGATAAAAGACAAAGGACACTGGGCAGAATATCAAGACTTGATGGGACTGAAAAGAGTACACGAGAGTGCAGCTCTGTGGTCGATATATACCCCCATCGACTGTGGAGCATGCTCCTCGCAGCAAGCCTATCAAGCCACCAACTACGTGACCAAGCATATACCACATATTGACGTGGAAGATAGTGGACTGCAAACCATCGCCACCTCTAACTGGCTGCCCTACTCATGGAGTATCAATAATGTGGCTGCAGCCGAAGTGATGCACACGGCACTGGCATACTTTGAAGCCGGACGCGCTGAAGAGGGCTACCAACTGATGATGGGCAATATCATGGACCAGATGTACTACGGCGCCTGCCCGGGCAACTTTGGACAGATATCCTACTATGATGCCGCCCGAGGCGAGTGCTACCGTGACTTTGGCGATTGCATAGGCATCTCGGCACGTACACTGCTGCAAGGTCTTTTTGGCATTGTGCCCAATGCGCTCTTCGGCGAGTGTATCATACGTCCGGGCTTCCCCTCCACATGGGACAGTGCGTCTGTGAGCACACCTTATTTGAAATATAAATACAGGAAAAAGGACGGGAAACACATCTATGAGATAACACAAAACTTTGCACAGCCCCTGAAGATAGTGATCAAAAGGCACATTGGACAAGGCATCTTCCGAACCTATGAGGGCAATGCCAACCACACACAAACCATCGTGATAGAGGATGTGCCACAAAGATCTGTGCTGCCCATGACACACCTTACCCAAGCCACTACCACCGTACAAAGCAACATGGGCACCTCACTGCCCACTGACGAAGCCACTACCGGCAAGGTGAGATACAAGACGGTGAACATCAAAAGCGCCTTGAATGATGGCGTGAGCAACATCTACCGCAACCAGTATCTCACACCACGACCGCCCTATACCACCCTGCAACTGCCCACTCAGGGCATCGGAGAATGGTGCCACCCAGACCTGACAGCAGAAATCAACGACTCGCTATTCCGCTCTATGGTCAAGAACAACCAAATCAACATTGCTGGCATTCCCTTCCGTTCAGTAGCCAAGGGCAACAACATCGCCTATACCTCTCTATGGGACAACTATCCCGACAGCATCACCATACCCCTCAAGGGGAAGGCACGCTATGCCTGTTTGCTGATGGCAGGAAGCACCAACCACATGCAGAGCAGGATAGCCAATGCCGTTATTACCATCACATATAAAGACGGCAGCACCTCTACCATGCCCTTGGTCAATCCAGACAACTGGTGCCCCATAGAGCAAGACTATTTTATTGACAACAAGGCATTCTGCACTGCCACACCACGCCCCATGCGTGTTTGTCTGAACCTGGCAGCACCTGCCACAGAGACGGGAGCCACACCATCTCCACTCACAGGGCGCGACCTTGGCACCATGCTGAACATCAAGGAAGTATATGGGCGCCCCATCCCAGGAGGAGCCGCACAGATACTCAGGATGCCTCTGCAAAACGACAAGGCACTGCAATCCATCACCCTGCGCACCCTCTCCAATGATGTGGTGGTGGGCTTGATGGCTGTGACCCTTCAAACAGAATAATCAATCTCAACAGCAAAAACGGGTGACAAGAAAAAGCCACCCCTGATCAATATCCATGCAACAACTTCTAAAACTCTATCAAGACTACACAGGCTGCGCCCCCACCAACATGCAGCAGCTGGAGGGTGCAGGGAGCAACCGCGCCTACTACCGCCTGTGGGCAGCCAACGGCAGCAGCATGATTGGCGTGATAGGCACCAGCAGAGACGAGAACCACGCCTTTGTGTATCTGAGCAAGCACTTCACATCAAAGCAGTTGCCCGTGCCACAGATTCTGGCAGTAAGCAACGATGAACTGCGCTATCTGCAAACCGACCTCGGTTCCACCTCACTCTTCGGAGCACTCCACGGCGGGCGTGAGGCTGGCGGCCGATACAATGTGCAAGAAAAGAAACTGCTGATCAACACCATACGTCAACTGCCCAACATGCAGATAAGAGGTGCCGAAGGATTGGACTTCAGCCAGTGTTACCCGCAGCCAGAGTTTGACCAGAACAGCGTGCTGTTCGACCTCAACTACTTCAAATACTGCTTTCTGAAAGCCACCGAACTGGACTTCCATGAACTAAAGTTAGAGGCAAACTTCCATCTCTTTGCCAAAGAGTTGACCTCAGAGAGCAGCAACGCCTTCCTGTACCGTGACTTCCAGGCACGCAACGTGATGCTTGACGCCAATGGCAACCCCTATTTCATCGACTTCCAAGGCGGCAGGAAAGGTCCCTTCTACTACGATGTGGCATCCTTCCTATGGCAAGCCTCTGCCAAATATCCCAACAAACTGCGCAGAGAACTGGTGCTGGAATACTATGAGGCACTGAAAAACTACACCGAAGTGCCCTCTGTGCGGCACTTTGTGGACAGGCTGAGCCAGTTTGTACTGTTCCGCACCCTTCAGGTGCTGGGTGCATACGGTTTCAGAGGATACTTTGAACAGAAAAAACACTTCATCCAATCCATCCCTCCTGCCATACAGAACCTGCGTGAACTGCTGAAGCTGAACTGTTTCCCCTATCCCTACATGATGGAGATGCTGCAACGGCTCACCGAACTGCCACAGTTTGCACAGATAGAACAGCCGGCACAAAACCGCGCTGACGGCTATAAGACCACCGACAGCAATGTGTATCATGCGCACCCTCAGGACGGTCCTGCCACCTTCTCCAAATACGATGGCAAAGGGCCATTGGTGGTAAAGGTGTTCAGCTTCTCCTATCGCAAGGGTATTCCCTCTGATGAAAGCGGCAATGGAGGCGGCTACGTATTCGACTGCAGAAGCACACACAATCCCGGACGCTACGAACCCTATAAGCAACTTACCGGACTGGACGAACCCGTGATACGCTTTCTGGAAGACGATGGAGAGATACTCACCTTTCTGGAAAGCGTGTACAAACTGGCCGATGCCCATGTGCGCCGCTACATACAGCGTGGATTCACCTCACTGATGTTTTGCTTTGGTTGCACCGGAGGTCAGCACCGCAGTGTATATAGTGCGCAGCATCTGGCAGAACATCTGCACCAGAAGTTTGGCATAGAGGTGCGTATAGAGCACCGCGAACAGGGCATCAAACAGGTGCTGAAAGCAGAAGCCCAAGTATGACCAAGACACAAAAAACAGCCACGCCAACATTCTTCACAACGAGGAGTGCTGGCGTGGCTTTTTTTATCTACTTGTCTCAGCGGATGGTATAGGTACCACCCTTCTTGGTCTCTATATCATATTCATACACCTGGCGGGGCAATGGCACATCAGCCGAATAGCCTTTGAATTCTCCCGACACCAATGGTTGCTTGATGCTGGCAGGAGCATACAGGGCATTGGGACACGCACCCGAAGCAGGTTTCAGTCCCTTGAGCGGAGTATAGGAACGCAGTCTGAGCACTCCACCGACAGTGGAGTGGATGACCGCCTTCTCCAGCTTTCCATCGTTCCATTTCATATCCACCACAAAGCCGCCACGTGCTCGCAGCCCCTTCACCTCACCGCTGTTCCATGCATCGGGCAATGCAGGCAACAGATGCACGGCACCATCATGGCTCTGCAGCAACATCTCTGCCACACCAGCAGCCACGCCAAAGTTACCATCTATCTGGAAAGGCGGATGGGCATCAAACAGGTTGGGATAGGTTCTTCCATCAGGATGTTCCTTGGCAACGGCATCCGAGGGGAGCAGGCAAAGCATGTTAGAGATGATTTTCATGGCATGGTTTCCATCGAGCATACGCGCCCAGAAATTGGTCTTCCATCCCAAGCTCCATCCTGTGGCAAGGTCGCCACGCTGCTTCAGGGTAGTGGCAGCGGCAGCAAAGAGTTGGGGATGTGTGAAGGGAGAAATCTGATTGGAGGGATACAGGCCATACAGATGAGAGATATGACGGTGCTGACTTTTGGGGTCATCACCATCTTCCAGCCACTCCTGCAGCTGTCCGTAGCGTCCTATCTGCATCGGAGGGAGAGCCTGTATGGTTTGCTGCAATCGTGTTTGGTACTTGGCTTCACGTCCCAGCACGTCGGCAGCATTCAGTGTGTTGCTCAGGGCATCAAACACAATCTGATTGTCCATGGTACATCCCGCTGTGATGGCAGTGCCCGTGCGTTTGGGTCCATGCTCGGGCGATACGGAAGGAACGGCCACCAACCATCCATATTTGGGATGTTTCTGCATATAGTCCATGTAGAAATCGGCAGTGCCCTTCATCACAGGGTACCATTTTTTCAGAAACTCCTTGTCGCCAGTAAACAGATAGTGCTGCCATATATGAGTAGCAAGCCACGCACCTCCATTGGGGAACATGCCCCAGGTGGCACCATCCACAGGTCCGGCAATGCGCCACAGGTCGGTATTGTGGTGTGCCATCCAGCCTCGGCAGTTATACATCTGCTGTGCCGTGCGGGCTCCTGTGACGCTCAGGTCTGCCAGCATATCAAACAGAGGCATCTGCGTCTCACCGATATTGCCCACATCACTGAGCCAGTAGTTCATCTCGGTATTGATGTTGATGGTGTACTTCCCATCCCAAGGAGCCTTGATCTTGTCGTTCCAGATGCCTTGCAGATTGGCTGGCTGACCGCCTGGCTGGGATGCCGAGATGAGCAGGTACCTGCCATACTGGAACATCAGTGCCACGAGGTCCATATCACCACTGCCCTTAAAAGCCTCCACACGCTTGTGGGTTTCCCAATCAGACTGCTCTGTTGTGGGCAATGAAAGCTGCACACGGTTGAACTGCTGCGTGTATTTTGCCAAATGCGCCTTAAACATCTGTTTGTGGCTCATTCCCTCCACAGACTGCAATGCCTGCATACACTTGCCATAGGCATCGCCTGTAATATCGTGGTAGTTCACATAATTGGTGGCAGCGGTAAGCACCACGGTGGCACGGGTAGCCTTGACCACCTGCAGTTTTCCGTTGTCTGTCTTCACCTCGCCGTCACTCATCACCTTGACCAAACATTCGGCAACAATCTTTCCGGGCACTTTTTCCTGCTCCACTCCCCTCACTCGGGTACGCAACAATGCTGCTGACTGCGATGAATTGTCGCAGTGCTTTACCTCCACCACCTCGTAGGGCATCTCACTGCTGAGCGAGAGGGCAAAGTCAAGTGCGCCCTTCTGCGATGCTTCTATCTGTGTCACCATCACACGGTGAGCCTGCGAGGCATAGGTGGTGCGCCTATACTGCACCCCCTGCTGTGTGTATCTCACTGAAACAGCCGCATCGTTCAAACTCAGTTCACGGTAATAGTCGGTATAGGGGGCATTGCCAAAATTCATTCTCAGATAGCCAAGCGGCAGGAAGCGCATACCCGACGGACCGGGAATGAAATGGTTTTGGATGATGGCATGTGCCTCTTTCTCCTTGCCATCGAATATGAGTTGTCTCACCTTTGGCAGCAGAGCAAGCGACTCCTTGCTGTTGTTCTCATAAGGACTGCCCGACCAGAAGGTAGCCTCGTTGAGTTGAATCACCTCGTTGTTGGGATTGCCATATACCATGCCCCCGAGAAAGCCGTTGCCCACGGGCATCGCCTCCAACCATATCTTGGCAGGCGAGGCATACCACAGCTTTTGTGTACGTGCGGCAGATACCGCGGTCACTACAAAGAGCAGCCACACCACGGCTACCCATCTCATTGATTTTTTCATAGTTTTGTTGTTATGTTTTAAACAGTAGTCATATCATAGATTGGGATGGATGGATATCTCACTCCATCTTGGTTCAGCCTATTTCCACTCCATCTTGGTTCAGCGTGCCACAATCACCACACCTCCGTTTTTGGGTATGGTGACTTTCACCTCACCTTTTTTATTGGTTTTCAGCTGTTTCATGGTGCCTTGCAGTTGCGCATCATCGGCATATATCACCACCTGTTTGCGCACCATGTCACCGGGCAGTGTGATGGTCTGCGTCACCGCATTCTCTTGTGCGTTTACTCCTGCCACAAACCACGTGTCGGCATGTCGGCGCGCCAAGATGGCATACTTGCCGGGATAGCCATCAACAAACTTCACCTCATCCCAAGTGGTGGGCACCTGTTTCATAAAGTCCACAGCCCACTGCGGTGCATCCTGCAGGTTGTTGGGAGCCAAGGCAAAGTGCTGCACAGAACTCTGGAACAGCACGGCAGTGGCAAGGGCATACACATCAGAGGTGCGACGTATGCTGCCCCTCTGATTGCTCTGATGATAACGCTTATTGAGAGCCGACCCACCAAAATCCATGCTACCCACGGCATTTCGTGCAAAGGTGTGCATGGTGGCATTGGCTGCCTCATGGTCGCAGTAGTGCTGCTGGAAGTACAGGTTCTCACTTGCCAATACTGCCTCGCTTGCCACATAATTGGGATACATGCGCTCCCACCCTCTGGGCAATGTGCAACCGTGGAATATCACCTGCAGTCCATAGTCGTTGGCATCGGTCAGTATATCCTCATAGAGTTGCATCATGCACTGTTTGTCGCCTCCAAAGAAATCTACCTTGATGCCCAGAATGCCATGTTTCTGCATCCATGCCATCTCCTGTTGTCTCACCCTGTAGTGGTGCATCTTCTGACGAGGCCCCTGTGGAGCATCGTTCCACACACCATTGGAGTTATACCACAGAAACAGTCCCACGCCTTTGGTAGCGGCATAGGCAGCCAACTCCTCCATTTTTTTGTATCCTATCTGCGAATCCCAGTGGGCATCTACCAACACCGAGCGATAGCCCAAGGCTGCGGCAAAGTCGATATACTCCTTCTGCTCGGCATAGTTGCAACTCTTGTCCATGCGGATAATCCAGCTCCATGTGCCTTTGCCATAGGTATATTCTTTCGATGCCTTGTATTTGGGCTGCACCAAATCGAAGGGCACGGTGGTTTCCACCACAGCCTGCAGGGTGCTGCCCAGCGTGATAGTGCGCCATGGGGTGGTGGCAGGCAATGACATGATGGGTTCTGAAGTGCCCCATCCATTACATTCGTCGGGCATGGGGAAGGCTATGCTGTATTTTCCGCCCTGCGTTCCCGCAAGATGAGATGCACAGTATTTGCCATCCACCCCTGTCTCAGAGATGAGCAGCCATCCCTCTTTGCTTTGTGGCAGTGCCACCTTGAACAGACAAGGGAAGGTATAGCCAAAGCCACGACCGTTTTTCCCCACGGCATCGTCGAAGGCATACTCCGTTTCATAACTGGGCATGGTGCGCTCCCATCCACTCATGGCGGCAGCCTGCGGACAGAGGAAGGAGGTGGTGCCCTGAGGCACTACAAATGCGCTTGCCTCGCCCTGTACCACACAGCTGGTGCGATGCCCCACGGGCAGCAGCTGATAGCGGTATGCCACATCGTGATTGCTCACTCTGAAGATGATATCCATCACGTGCTGGCCTTTTTGGGCATAGCTCAGTGTCAGTTCATTGGCACACACATCCACCTGGCTCTGCTTGATGGTGCTCAGCTGATAATGGTCCTCCACGGTGCGCTGTGCCGACTTCTTCAGAGTGAGTGTCTGGGTATAGTCGCCCACATTGGTTTTCAAGCCAAGAGGAGACCATTGCAGATAGTCACACTGGCAGTGCTCTATACGATATTGGGGTGCACCCTCATCATTCAGCTGCACATACACGGTAGTAGTTCCATCTGGACTGCTGCATTTCAACTCTTCGGCCACTGCTGCAAACGGCTCTATGCCCAACATCCACAGGGCGCAAGCCACACTTCTCAGAAAGGTTGTCATCATTGGTTAGTCTTTAAGTTCAACAGGATGCCAAACTCGGTTGGTTGCTAAGTTTGGTCAGATGTTAGAAGGTAAAGGTTGTTGTAGAAACAGACCGCATCTTAGTATTGTGTGTGCTCAATGCGAAAATGCGGTCTGTGTTTTCTATCGGGATGGAGGATTTTACTCCCACTCTATTGTCGAAGGCGGTTTGGAAGAGATGTCATAGCAAACGCGGTTCACTCCCTTCACCTTGTTGATAATCTCATTGCTTACCTTTGCCATGAAGTCGTATGGCAGATGAGCCCAGTCGGCGGTCATGGCATCGGTGCTGGTCACGGCACGCAGTGCCACGGGGTGCTCATAGGTACGCTCATCTCCCATCACTCCCACGCTGCGTACGGTGGAAAGGAGTACAGCACCTGCCTGCCACACTTGGTCGTAGAGCGACACCTCTATCTCGCCATCATTCATCTGTGCAGGCACTCCGGCAGCAAGCACCTTGCGTGCCTCTTCGCCACTGAGTTTCACCTTATACTCACGCAGTCCGCGGATGTATATATCATCGGCATCCTGCAAGATGCGCACACGCTCGGGGGTGATATCGCCCAGAATACGTACAGCCAGTCCGGGACCGGGGAAGGGATGACGAGTGATGAGATGTTCGGGCATGCCCATCTGTCGTCCCACACGGCGCACTTCGTCCTTGAACAGCCACTTCAGGGGTTCACACAACTGCAGGTGCATCTCCTTGGGCAGTCCACCCACATTGTGATGACTTTTGATGACTTTGCCCGTGATGTTCAGGCTCTCTATACGGTCGGGATAGATGGTGCCCTGCGCCAACCACTTGGCACCAGTGATTTTCTTTGCTTCGGCATTGAACACCTCCACAAAGTCTCTACCTATTATCTTGCGCTTCTGTTCAGGGTCGGTCACTCCAGCCAAGTCAGCAAAGAACTTTTCGCTGGCATCCACGCCCACCACATTCAGACCCAGACATTCATAGTCGTGCATCACATCGCGGAACTCGTTCTTTCTCAGCATACCATGATCCACAAAGATGCAGGTAAGGTTGCTTCCGATGGCTTTGTTCAGCAGCACGGCAGCCACAGACGAATCCACTCCACCCGACAGACCGAGGATAACCTTGTCGTTGCCTATTTCCTTTTTCAGTTCTGCCACGGTGGTATCTACAAACGATGCGGCGCTCCAGTCTTGCTTGGACCCGCAGATATCCACCACAAAATTCCTGAGCAACAGCGAGCCCTGCACACTGTGGAACACTTCGGGATGGAACTGCACTGCCCAAAGCCCGCCGTTTTCTCCACCGAGGGAGACAGGCTGGCTGCCTTCAATACAGACAGTGGCACCCTCCTTGGCCGTATAGGCAGCAAACTTCACATCATCGGTAGAGGCAATGCACTCAAAACCTTCGGGGATAGCAGTGATGGTATCGCCATGGCTCATCCACACCTGCGAATTCGTTTCAAATCCCTTGAACAGGGGATTGGCTGTATTCACCGTTGTCAGATGGGCGCGTCCATACTCTCGAGAGTCGGCCTTCTCCACCTTGCCTCCAAGGGCGTGCGAGATAAACTGTGCACCATAGCAGATGCCAAGCACTGGCAGACGACCAACAAACTGACTGAGATCCACCTTGAAAGCCTCGGGATCGTGCACCGAGTAGGGTGAACCACTCAGGATAACACCTATCACAGAGGGGTCGTCTTTTGGAAACTTGTTGTAAGGAAGAATCTCGCAGAAGGTGTCAAGTTCGCGCACTCTGCGTCCGATGAGCTGAGTGGTTTGCGAACCAAAGTCAAGAATGATTATCTTCTGTTGCATATTTATATAATGTAAAGTGTTTTCCGTATTTTTATTTTGAGCACGATGTCAGGGTCTGCTTGCCTGCAACTGTTTCAACATCTGCTCCGCCTTTGCCAAACTGTCTATCTTGCCCACATCCAGCAGTTGCAGTTCTGCACTCTTCACTGCCTTGATGCAACGGGTGGCACAGGCGTGCAGATAGAAATCTATGATGCCAAATTTCTCAGGGAAGGACTGCATCAGCGGAAAGAGACGGGGCGAAAACACGTGGATGCCCGAGAAGGCAAGACGCTGCAATCCGCTCATCTCTATGTTGCCGTCTGCCACAGGGCCCTTCAGCTCTCCGCTCTCCACATTGGTCCATCCACAGAGAGCGTCATCGGCATCAAACAGCAGATAGCGCTTGGTGGTGCGCTCACTCACCAGCAAGGCGGCATCGGCGTCACCCGCAGCCTCATACAACTGTTTCAAATCCACACTGCTCAGGATGTCCACATTGTGGATAAGCACTGGACTATCGGCATCAAACAGCGATGCGGCATGTCGTATTCCGCCCCCCGTATCAAGCAGAGTTTCCTGCTCGTTGCTGATACGTATGTCCAGCCCAAAGTCATCATGGGCATGCACATAATCCACTATCTGCGAGGCGAAATGATGCACGTTGATAACGATTCTGCCGAAGCCCGCCTGCCTGAGGCGATGAATCACGTGCCACAGCAACGGCTTACCTCCCACCTCTACCAGTGCCTTGGGCTTGGTATCGGTAAGCGGCTTGAGGCGAGTGCCCAGTCCGGCTGCAAAAATCATGGCCTGCATCATGCTGCAAAGTTAATAAAATAATCTCAGAAACAGGGCACATCACTCCCAATCTTTTCTGCTTCCACCCACTCTTTGCAGGGCACAGGGCCAAGCCATGCCACCATCAAAGCAAGCAAAGCCCCAACCGAAATAGGGATATCCCCCCTATGCTTTAGGGAATTTCCCTTTGGCATCCCAATAATTGTTTGTTTCTTTGCAATGTAAAAACATCCCTGCCCGTCACAACAAGGACAGGAACGAGAGAGAAAATCAAAGCATTATTCACCTTTAACACCAAACGTTATGAAAAAGATAATATCCATCCTCGCACTGATGCTCACCTGCGCCATCAACATGAACGCTATGAGTTATGAACAAGCCAGGAGAGAGGCTCTTTTCCTTACAGACAAGATGGCATACGAGTTGAATCTCACCGACGAGCAGTACGATGCTGCCTATGAAATCAACCTGGACTACCTGATGGGTGTGACAAGTGTTGACGATGTTTACGGCACCTACTGGACACGCCGCAACTTGGACATGAGCTACATTCTGTTAGACGCACAGTGGAGAGCCTTTACGGCCGCCACCTATTTCTATCGCCCATTGTACTGGAGTGGAGGCTACTGGCACTTTGGCATCTATGCCCGCTATCCAGTGCGCACCTACTTCTACTTTGGCCGTCCTTCCGTATATCTGCACTATCGGGGTGGACACTGCTGGACACACTACGGCACCGGCAGCTACTATCATGGAAGAAGAGGCCACTACCATCGCGGCGACGGACATATCGGTATGCGCGACCGCTGGAACAACCATGGCGGCAGACATCACGAAGTGGGACGCAGGCCACACGACAACAACCGTCCATCGGGCAATGTTGGCAATAACAACAGACCTGGCAACAATGGCAACAGCAGTCGTCCTGGCAACAACGGCAACAGCAGTCGTCCTGGCAACAATGGCAACAACAATCGCCCCAGCACCAGCGGCAACACTTCCACTGGCAACATGGGAAAATATCAAGATCGCCATATAGACAGGAGCACAGTGAGCAGCAACAGCTTTAACCGCTATCGCACCAACAGCTCCACCCGCATCACGGTGAACCAGAACAACAATAGCAGCACCACCCTGTCTGCTCCCAACCGCACAGGTTCTACATACAACAGAAATACTGGCTCTTCATTGAGAAGCAATAACATACAGTCGAACATGAGGAGCGTTTCATCCTCTCCTGTCCGCTCCTCTGGTAGCAGCATCTCACGCTCCTCCATAGGTAGCAGTATAAGGAGTGCAGGTTCACCAGGTAGCAGCATCTCACGCTCTTCCATGGGTAGCAGTATAAGAAGTGCAGGTTCGACAGGTGGCAGCATCTCACGCTCCTCCATGGGTAGCAGTATAAGGAGTGCAGGTTCAACAGGTAGCAGCATCTCACGCTCCTCCATGGGTAGCAGTATGAGGAGTGCAGGTTCAACAGGTGGCGGAAGTCACGGAGGAGGTGGCAGCCACTTCAGGGGTGCCCGATAAGCAATTCTCTTATCTCACAATTATCCATCCGCGCAATGTCGCGGATGTTTTTTTTGTAATGCACCGCTTGTATTGCCTTGTTCACAATGCCATGCCCTACAGCCACCACGCACTGACCAGGATAGCGGGTGGCCATCTCGTTGAGAAACTGCCGTGAACGTTGCATCAAGCAGTCCATCGGCTCCACATTCTCAGGAAAAGGCAATCCCTGCAGGTCGGGAATATAGCGTCCGGTAAAGTCACCCCAGTCACGTTCTCTGAGCAAGGGGGTGGTATGCACCTCCATGCCATGCGGCTTTGCCAGTATCTCTGCCGTCTGGATTGCTCGATGCAAGTCGCTTGCCACAAAGGCATCCACATGCACTCCCCGCAGTTCCTCTGCCAGTTGTGCAGCCTGTCTCAGTCCCTCTTCGTTGAGCAATCCCTGCGTTTGCCCCTGCATGATTTTTCGGGCATTGTCTATTGTTTCGCCGTGCCTTACCAGTAATAGTCGTGTCATCATGGATGCAAAGGTGCACAAAATCAGCGAGAAGTGCCCCTTAAATCTTGAACAAAAACATGCGAAAAAGAAAAAAAGCAAGCAATATTTTGCCAAACAAGAAAATCTTTGTACCTTTGCAGCCCGTGATTGGATGATCCCAATATCGTGTTTGAAAATTCACATTATATATTAACAGTAAAGAACAATGAAAAAAGGTATTCACCCTGAAAACTATCGCCCCGTCGTATTCAAGGATATGTCCAACGGCGATATGTTCCTTACACGCTCTACCTGCAAAACCAATGACACTGTAGAGTTTGAAGGAGAAACTTACCCTGTGGTAAAAGTCGAAATCTCGAGCACCTCTCACCCCTTCTACACTGGTAAGAACAAGCTCGTTGACACCGCTGGTCGTGTCGATAAATTCTTTAGCCGCTACGGTAAGGCCGCAAAGAAATAATACCATAGAAGACAAATTAAGAAAAGGGTATCTGCGTAGTTGCATATGCGCAGATGCCTTTTTTTGTTGGCAGCCTCTCTGCACATTCCGCGCCCGACCACTCCACACACTTACGATGGCTGTTAGGATTACGGACAAGCCATCAGAAAAAAAACAGGCTGCATGTTCATCTCGAACATGCAGCCCTCTAAACATCTACCTTCTTTCAATCTTATTACCTTAAAACTACTCTACCTGTTTATGTCTTTTCCTATGCTTTCTTTTCTTTCTCCTTATACGCTGTGAGCAATGCCCCTCCGCGGGTAACTTGCCCAACTATTTCAAGTACAAAATTACAACAAAACACAACACGAGGAAATCCAACACATGTTTTATAACATAAAATGGCATTTTTTTTGACATAAATCAATTGGAAGATTTTCCATCTTCTTCTCTCACATCCTGCCTAAAAAGATAGCAAAAGATTTGGGCAAAAAGAGGAAAATGCTTACTTTTGTCTTACCATTTGTCACCTATAGGTGCCTCCTGTCTGCAAGTGGAAGAGACACAGGCCACGATGCAAAATGGCTCAGACCACGATGCAAAAAAAAAGACAGAGGCCACAGCAAGGTGTCACAAAGAAACAAACCAACACAAATAAAACCAACAGACAAGGAAATGAAAACCGTTTACGATTTTAAGGTAAAAGACAGAAAAGGAAAAGAGGTTGCCATCAAGGAATACGCCAACGAGGTGCTGCTGATAATAAACACAGCCATCAAGTGCCAATACACACCGCAGTATGAGCAGTTGGAACAGTTGTACGAACGATTCCACAGCCGTGGTTTTGAGATACTCGACTTTCCCTGCAACCAGTTTGGCCAGCAGGCTCCAGGCACTGACGAGAGCATACACACCTTTTGCAAAACAACCTACAACACCGAGTTTCCACGATTCAAGAAGGTGAAGGTTACAGGCGAAGATGCCGACCCGCTGTTCAAGTTCCTGCAAGAGCAGAAGGGAGATGCCACATGGAACTTCACCAAATTTCTTACCAACAAGCGAGGACAGGTGGTGGCACGCTTTGAACCGGGCGACTCCATTGAAGACATAGCCTTGCAGATAGAATCCCTGTTAGAACAATAACCCAAAAAAAGAAATAGAATAGCACATGAGACAACACACTAAATGCCTGATTATTGGTAGCGGTCCGGCAGGCTACACCGCGGCCATCTACGCCTCAAGGGCCAACCTGCACCCCATAGAATATAGTGGATTGCAACCTGGTGGCCAACTCACACAAACCACTGAGGTGGAAAACTTCCCCGGTTATCCCAACGGTATTGATGGCAACCAGATGATGATGGAACTGCGAGAACAGGCCGAACGCTTCGGTGCCGACATCCGTGACGGTTCTATCGTCAAGGCCGATTTATCGAAACGCCCCTATCTGCTCACCGATGAAGAGGGCAATGAGATAGAAGCAGAGACAGTGATTATTGCCACAGGAGCCTCTGCCAAATACTTGGGACTGGATGATGAACGCAAGTACAATGGTCAGGGAGTATCTGCCTGTGCCACTTGCGATGGATTTTTCTACCGCAAGAAGGTGGTAGCCGTGGTGGGCGGTGGCGACACTGCCTGCGAAGATGCACTCTATCTGTCGCATCTGGCCAAGAAGGTGTATCTGATAGTGCGCAAGCCCTATCTGCGTGCATCCAAGGTGATGCAGCAGCGTGTGATGGAGGCCGAAAACATAGAGATACTCTTTGAGCACAACACTGTGGGCCTCTTTGGAGAGAACGGTGTGGAAGGAGCCCATTTGGTGAAACGCATGGGCCAGAGTGATGAAGAGAGGGTGGATATTGCCATCGACGGCTTTTTCCTTGCCATTGGCCACAAGCCCAACAGCGATGTGTTTAAGGAATGGCTCGACACCGATGAGGTGGGCTATCTGAAGAAAATAGACGGTACGCCACGCACCAAACTGCCAGGAGTATTTGTGGCAGGCGACGTGGCAGACCCTGTATATCGCCAAGCGATTACGGCTGCCGGCAGCGGATGCCAAGCAGCCATCGAGGCAGAGCGCTTCTTATTACAAGAGTAGCGCTCTGGCTCCGCTACTCTTTATTTGCCTTTTTGCGTTCGTTGTGGTCGAGTATTATCTTGCGCATACGCATGCACAGAGGCGTCACCTCCACCAGCTCATCGGCTTTGATATATTCCAAAGCCTCTTCAAGCGAAAGCACCGTGCGCGGAATGATGCGTGCCTTGTCGTCGCTTCCGCTGGCACGTGTATTGGTAAGCTGCTTGGCCTTGGTAACATTGATAACCAGGTCGTTATCGTGCACATGCTCGCCCACTACCTCGCCCATATATACCTCCTCACCCGGATCGATGAAGAACTTTCCTCTATCCTGCAGTTTGTCGATGGAATAGGCAAACGATGTTCCCGTTTCCATGGCTATCATCGAGCCGTTTACTCTACGTGAGATCTCGCCCTTGTAGGGCTGATATTCCTTGAAGCGGTGCGCCATGATAGCCTCACCCTGACTGGCGGTGAGCACATTGGTGCGCAGTCCGATGATGCCTCTCGAGGGAATGTCGAACTCTATGTTCACCCTGTCTGCCTGACTCTCCATAGAGGTCATCTCTCCCTTTCGCTTGGTCACCATGTCAATGATTTTGCTGGCAAACTCCTCGGGCACGTTCACGGTAAGTTCTTCCACAGGCTCGCATCTTACGCCATCTATTTCCTTGTATATCACCTGTGGCTGTCCCACCTGCAACTCATATCCCTCACGGCGCATGGTTTCTATCAGCACAGAGAGATGCAGCACTCCACGTCCGCTCACCACCCACTTGTCGGTGCTATCTCCAAACGGATCTACACGCAGTGCAAGATTCTTCTCCAACTCTTTCTGCAAGCGGTCGTTGATGTGCCTGCTGGTCACAAACTTACCCTCTCTGCCGAAGAAGGGAGAGTCGTTGATTGTGAAGAGCATAGACATGGTAGGCTCATCAATGGCAATGGGAGGCAGTGGCTCAGGATTTTCAAAATCGCAGATAGTGTCGCCTATTTCAAACCTTTCCAGACCAATGATGGCACAGATATCTCCACTCTGCACCTCGGAAGTGCGCGCATGTCCCATGCCGTCGAAGGTATGCAGCTCCTTGATGCGGGTTTTCTCTTTTGAACCGTCACGATGAGCCACGGTGATGTTCATGCCCTCCTTGAGTGTTCCGCGATGGATGCGACCCACAGCAATGCGACCCGTATAACTGGAGTAGTCGAGCGAGGTGATGAGCATCTGTGGTGTTCCCTCTATCACTCGAGGGGCGGGTATCACTTCCACTATCTTGTCAAGCAAGTAGTTGATGTCTGTGGTAGGAGCGTTGAAGTCGTCACTCATCCACCCGTTCTTTGCCGAGCCATACACCACAGGGAAGTCCAACTGGTCTTCAGTGGCATTGAGCGAGAACATCAGGTCGAACACCATTTCATACACCTCTTCGGGGCGGCAGTTGGGCTTATCCACTTTGTTCACCACCACGATAGGCTTCAACCCTATCTCCAGTGCCTTCTGCAACACGAAGCGTGTCTGTGGCATCGGTCCCTCAAAGGCATCCACCAGCAGCAGGCATCCGTCGGCCATGTTGAGCACACGCTCCACTTCGCCTCCAAAGTCAGAGTGCCCCGGAGTGTCTATGATGTTTATCTTTGTTCCCTTCCAGTTGATAGATACATTCTTTGACAGAATCGTTATCCCTCGCTCACGCTCCAGGTCGTTGCTGTCTAATACCTGACTGCTGAGGTCTTGTCCGTCTCTGAACAAGTTGCCTGCCAGCATCATCTTATCTACCAGTGTGGTCTTGCCATGGTCAACGTGTGCAATGATTGCAATATTTCTGATGTCCTGCATGTGTAATACCTTAAAAGGTGCATGCCTTCTCTGCATGCCCGTCATTAAAAAATCGGGTGCAAAGTTACAATTTTTATTTGATATAGCGTGAAAGCCCCTCCTATTTCATTCCATTTTTTTAGTGTTTTGCAAAATAAAC
>SAMEA3663028__coassemble_353_pt1 | contig 18978 bp, 14 predicted proteins | sample SAMEA3663028__metabat2_low_PE_038 | metagenome-assembled genome bin SAMEA3663028 (sample SAMEA3663028) | pig gut metagenome | biome: pig gut; feature: pig-associated habitat; material: faeces | place: France | collected 2012 | reverse complement strand
TGCCCAAGTCTGTAAAAGCACAAGCACCCGCCATTACAGAAATCAAGGAATAATAATAAAAATCAAGGCAACACACATGAACACAGTAGGACTACAGTTTACATACAAAGAAACAAGGGAAACGGTTTTGCTACTGAGGCAACTGAAAACAAATTTGGCAGACAGCATATTGCCAAACGATGAGCAGTATCTCAGAGAGCTTGTTGCCCATACACTTGATCAACTGAACCGCAACGTGTTTCAGCAGAATCCTATCATCCTTGCCCTGCAGACTGCCATTATCGCAGTGAACGAGATGGGACTGAAGCGCGAGGCCGTTCTTGCACTGACACTCAACCCCGTGGCACAGGTAGGCGGAATAAGCATAGAGCAGATTTCCACCGTATATGGAGAGAGTGTGGCAAGAATTGTCAACGGACTGCAACGCACTCACAACCTATATACAAAGAAGCCAGTGGTACAGAGCGAGAACTTCAGAAACCTGCTACTATCGTTTGCCGAAGACATGCGAGTGGTGCTCCTGATGATTGCCTACCAGGTGAACATGATGCGCGAGATTGCCTCATGTAGCAATGATGTTGCCCGCATGGAAGTGGCCCAAGAGTCTGCCTATCTGTATGCACCTCTTGCCCATAAACTGGGTTTATACAAGCTGAAGAGCGAACTGGAAGACTTGTCGTTGAAATATCTGGAACACGATGTTTACTACATGATCAGGAGTAAGCTCAACGAAACCAAGTTGCAAAGAGATGCCTATATCCAAGATTTTATCCGTCCTATTCAGGAACGTTTGGAGAGTATTGGACTGAAGTTTCACATCAAGGGGCGCACCAAGAGCATCCACTCAATATGGCAGAAGATGAAGAAACAGCAGTGCGAATTTGAGGGGATATACGACCTCTTTGCCATCCGTATCATTCTCGACTCACCGCTCAAAGCAGAAAAGATGCAGTGCTGGCAGGTCTATTCCATCGTAACAGACATGTACCAGCCCAACCCCAAGCGCCTGAGAGACTGGCTGTCGGTGCCCAAGTCGAACGGTTATGAGAGCCTGCACATCACGGTATTGGGCCCACAGCAGAAATGGGTTGAGGTGCAGATCAGAACTGAAAGGATGGACGAAGTGGCAGAAAAGGGTGTGGCAGCCCACTGGCGCTATAAAGGTGTTCAGGGCGAAACAGGCATAGACGACTGGCTCAACAACATACGCTCCATATTAGAGTCTAACGACGACCTGCAGGTGATGGACCAGTTCAAGATGGACCTATACGAGGATGAGGTTTTTGTGTTCACACCCAAAGGCGACCTCTTCAAGTTTCCCAAAGGAGCCACCGTTCTCGACTTTGCCTATCACATACATTCCAAGATTGGCAATGCCTGCACTGGCGCCAAAATCAACGGTAAGGTGGTGCCACTGAGAGAAAAACTGAACAGCGGCGATCAGGTGGAAATAATGACCTCGGCAAACCAAAAGCCCAAACGTGACTGGCTGAGCATTGTGCAGACGTCAAGGGCAAAATCAAAGATAAGACTGGCGCTGAAGGAAACGCAGGCAAAAGAGGGGCTCATGGCAAAAGAGATGATTGAACGCAAGTTCAAGAACCGGAAGATTGAGCCTACCGAGAGCCTGATGGCAAAGTTGATTACACGCATGGGCTACAAGGAAGTGAGCGATTTCTACAAACGCATCGCCGACGGCCTGCTCGACGTGAACACCGTCATTGAGAAGTACCTGGAATTGCAGCAAAGGGAAAACACAACCGGCAGCGAGATGGCCCCGAGAAGCGCAGAAGACTTTACACTGGAAGCTCCCGAGACGCATGCGCCCCACAACGACGATGTGCTGGTGATTGACAGGAACCTCAAAGGTATAGACTACCAGTTGGCAAGATGTTGCAACCCCATATACGGAGATGATGTGTTTGGCTTTGTCACCGTGAGCGGAGGCATCAAGATACACCGCGAAGACTGTCCCAATGCCACAGAACTAAGGAAACGCTTTGGCTACAGAATTGTCAAGGCCAAATGGAGCGGCAAAGGAGAGTCTATGTATCAGATTACGCTGCGCGTGGTGGGCAACGATGATATCGGCATCGTCAACAACATCACCGGCATCATCAGCAAGGATGAGAAACTGGTACTGAGAAGCATCAGCATCGACAGTCACGACGGTCTGTTTAGCGGCAACCTGACCGTTATGATCAACGACATCCACAGGATGGAAACCCTCATCAAAAAACTGAGAATGGTGAAAGGCGTGAAACACGTAGAGCGCATATAGCCCCCCATATTCTGACAAAAGTCGGGCAAATATTGCGTTATCTCAAGTATTTGTAGTAAATTTGCAATCAATGGGTTTACATCTCTCACTCCCCATCAAGAAAATAAACACACAACAAATAATCACATTATGAAACTACTAACAACCCTTTTTTCGCTGTTTCTTGCCACTGCGGCATCAGCACAATCCCCTACTCCAGCAAGTGTTTTGTCTGACACCCGGAAAGTAAACACCTACTTCATGGAGAAATATGCCGACCCCACGCAGCCCACAAACGTAAAGAAGATACGTCCGAGCAACCTGTGGACACGAGCTGTGTATTATGAAGGATTGATGGCACTGTATGAGATAGACAAGGATGCCAAATACCTGGACTACACAGACAGATGGGCAAAATTTCACAAATGGTCTCCCAGAAACGGAGTAAAGACCTGCGATGCAGACGACCAGTGCTGCTCACAGACCTATCTGGAAAGATTTGTGATGACAGGCGACTCTGCCATGTTACGCCCCACACAAGCCAACCTGCAACTGCAAATGAAGACCAAAGTGGGCTGGTGGACGTGGATTGACGCCATACAGATGGCCATGCCCGTTTATGCCCAGATGTACAAGATTACAGGCAACCGCGACTACATAGAGCACTGCATGAAGATGTATAGATGGAGCAGAAACGAATGTGGCGGCGGACTGTTCAATGAAAAAGAAGGTCTGTGGTGGCGTGATGCCGACTACGTGCCCCCCTATAAGGAAGTGGATGGCAAAAACTGCTACTGGTCAAGAGGCAATGGCTGGGTGCTTGCAGCCTACGTAAGAGTGATGAACCAGCTGTCGCCTAAAGACAAGATATACAAGGAGCTAAAGAAAGACTTCCTGATGATGTGCGAGGGTTTGGCCACCTGCCAGCGTGAGGATGGCTTTTGGAACGCCAGCCTGGTTTCGCCCGTAACCTACGGTGGCAAGGAAACCACAGGTACCGCACTCTTCCTGTATGGCATCTCATGGGGTTTGCAGAAGGGGTATCTCAAGGAAAAGAAATTCCGCCCCATCGCAGACAAGGCATGGAAAGCCATCAGCCAAGACGCCATTCATCAAGACGGCTTTCTGGGCTATGTACAGGGCACCGGCAAAGACCCCTCTGCTGGTCAGCCTGTGACCTATAACAAAATCCCCGATTTTGAGGACTATGGAATAGGCTGCTTCATTCTCGGAGCCGTGGAGTACTACAAGCTGCTTAGCGGCTCACGCAGATAGCAGCATCGTTTTATTCGGTCAGATGCGTCATGTTTCACGAAAATAGTGTAACTTTGCACTGTTTTTAAACCAAAGAAAAATGAAAAGAGTAGTTTTTTCAATGTTGCTCCTCATGACATGCCTGCTGCATGTTGGAGCTCAAACAGGAGCAAAAGGGGCTGAAATCAAGTTTGACAAGGTGACCCATGATTTTGGAAAGTTTTCCGAATCGTCGCCCAAGGTATCATGCGTATTCACATACACCAACGTGGGCGACAGTCCATTGATTATCAATCAAGCCATGGCAAGTTGCGGATGTACCGTACCCGAATACACCAAGCAGCCAGTAATGCCTGGGCAGAAAGGAGAAATCAAAGTGACCTACAATGGTACGGGCAGATTTCCCGGACACTTCAAGAAGTCTATTACCATCAGAACCAACGGTGTGGTGGAAATGACCCGGCTGTATATTGAGGGTGATATGCTGCAAGAGACAGCAGACAAGAAATGAGGATTTCACCCAAATAAAAAGAAACAGGCATCTGTTTTCTCTCCTGATTCAGAGAACAGATGCCTGTTTCTTTATTGGATATGAACTTCACGCTTGCTCCACTTTTCAGGGTTTAACCCGCAATTCATCAGAATGGCAGGTCATCTGTTGCGGGGAAAGGCAAGTCGCTCTTTTCAGAAGAGTCGGTAGCCACCTGTTCTCCACCAGCAGCAGCCCCAGCCACGGCAGCAGGCTGAACGGTAGCACTGGCACGTGTGATATTGTATGCGCTGATTTGGTTGAACCATCTGCCATTGTATTCATGGGCATCAATATCAAAGAACACAGTAAGTTCTTCGCCGTTCTGTATATTAAAGTTCTTGATTCTGTCCTCTCCAAATAGTCTGAACACACACTTCTTAGGGTACTGACCGGGCACCTCAAGCACATACTCCTGCGACATCCAGGCGTTTCCTGTACGCTGCGACACGCCGCTATTGGCCGGCAATACTGCGATAATTCTACCTGTTAATTCCATGTTTATTGTTTTCTTTAGATTGTTATACTCTTAAAAAATCTGACTGCGAAAGTAATAATTTTCTTTCAAATAATCAATTTTTCAAGGAATATTTTGCCACTGCAAGCGTTTTTTGTAACTTTGTGCGACATAATTTCTGACCGCCCTGTGCAATCAAGAGATGATGGCAGACAGGACAAAACACAACGTCACGAATAACTAAACTATACAAATATGAGATTCACATTATCGAGCACCCCCCTATCCAACAAACTGTTGGCATTGTCAAAAGTATTGAACAGCAGGAACACACTCCCCATACTGTCCGATTTTCTGTTTACTATCAGCAGTAACAAGCTCACCCTCACGGCATCTGACGGCGAGAACACCATGGAGACAAGCATCGAACTGAACGAGAACGATGGAGATGGGCTCTTTGCCATCAACGGCCACGACCTGCTGGAAGCAGTAAAGGGCATTTCGGAGCAGCCCATTACTTTTGACATCAAAGGCGACGAGAGAATAGCCAGAATATCCTACCTCAACGGATTGTTCTCACTGCCCATCGATAATGCAGAAGATTATCCACACACCCTGGAAATCAATGAGGGAGCCACAGAGATAAGCATCCCATCTGCCACCCTTGCCGATTGCATCAACCGCGCCATCTTTGCCACAGCGCAGGATGAGATACGCCCCGTAATGAACGGTATCTATTTCGACTTGACACCAGAGCATCTGGCCATAGTGGCAAGCGACGGGCACAAGCTGGTGAGGAGCAAAGTGTTCTCGGTAAAAGCCGACACACCAGCATCATTCATTCTTCCCAAAAAACCCGCTGGTTTGTTAAAAAATGCACTGGGCAAGGAAGATGATGTAACCATCAGATTCAACAGCAGTAATGCCGAAATTGTTTTTGCAGAAAACAAACTCAGCTGCCGCCTCATTGAGGGAAGATATCCCAACTATAATTCTGTGATTCCACAGAACAACCCCAACGTTATCACCATTGAGCGCACCGCACTGCTGTCGGCACTGCGCCGTGTGATGCCCTTTGCCAACGATGCAAGCAACCTGATACGCTTCCGCTTGGAATACAACGCCCTGCAACTGGATGCCGAGGACTACGACTTTGCGAAGAATGCCACCGAACGCATGCAGTGCGATTACAATGGCACCCCCATGAGCATAGGCTTCAAGGGCAACGCCTTTGTGGAAGTGCTGAGCAATGTGGAGTGTCAGGACGTGTTTATACAATTGGCAGATCCAAGCAGGGCTGGTGTGGTGGTACCTGCCGAGCAACCCGAGGGACAGGATATCCTGATGCTGCTGATGCCTATGCTGATTAACGAATAGCCGTAAGACACTGTCATGGAATTGAATTTGAAACGACCGTTGGTCATCTTTGACCTGGAAACCACAGGACTGGATATCGTAAAAGACAGGATTATCCAGATAGCCTATATCAAGGTGATGCCAGATGGTACTGAGACTCGTGCAAACATACTCATCAACCCAGAAAAAACAATTCCGCCTACAGTGGAGGAGCTTACAGGCATCAAGAACTCACAGGTGAAACAGCAGCCCACCTTCAAGCAGATAGCCAAAGACCTGCAGGAAGAGTTCAAGGGATGCGACTTTGCAGGGTACAACTCCAACGGATTCGACATTCCCGTACTGGCAGAGGAGTTTTTGAGAGCAGGGGTTGATTTCGACTTCCACAAGTGCCAGTTTATTGATGTACAAACCATCTTCCACAAGATGGAGAAGAGAAATCTTGCGGCTGCCTACAAATTCTACTGTGGCAGAAAGATGGAGGAAGACTTTGATGCACATAGAGCAGATCAAGATACAGAGGCCACTTACCGAGTACTGAAAGGACAACTGGACAAATACAATCCGGAGACAGAACCCGAAAAAGACCGCCAGTTGCAGAACGATGTGTCATTCCTCGCTGCTTTTTCCAAGCAGAACAACAACGTGGATTTTGCCGGCAGAATCATCTGGGCAGCAAAGAAAAAGCCCGATGGCACTCCACTGCTTGACAGTGAAGGAAATGAGGTGATGCACGAGGTGTTCAACTTCGGCAAGTACAAAGGCGAACCCGTGAGAGCTGTGCTCCATAGAGATCCCGGCTACTTCAGTTGGATGCTTGCAGGAGATTTTACCTACAACACCAAACAGGTGCTTACCCGGATAAGGCTTTCGGAAAGCATATTGAGGAACAAATAAAACAGGTTGAACAAGCGAAACAACAAGGTGGCACTATGCTGAAAGGAAAAAGAATTGTATTGGGAATCACAGGCTCCATTGCAGCCTATAAGTCATGCCTCATCATCAGGGAACTGATCAAGGCAGGCGCCGAGGTACAGGTGGTAATAACTCCTGCTGGCAAGGAGTTCATCACCCCCATTACGCTGTCGGCTCTCACTCAGAAGCCAGTCATCTCAGAGTTCTTTTCACAGAGAGACGGCACATGGCACAGCCATGTGTCATTGGGCCTATGGGCAGACGCCATGCTCATTGCGCCCTGCACAGCATCCACCTTGGGAAAGATGGCACACGGCATTGCAGACAACATGCTGATTACCACCTATCTATCCATGAAAGCTCCAGTATTCATTGCACCAGCAATGGACCTTGACATGTACCGTCATCCGAGCACTGTGGCCAACATGGAGCAACTGAAATCTTACGGCAATCACATCATAGAACCTGCAAGCGGATTTCTGGCAAGCGGCTTAGAAGGCAAAGGGCGTATGGAAGAACCTGCTGTCATCGTGCGATACCTTGCTGACTTTTTCAAAGGAAACACACAGCAACTAAGGGGAAAGAAGATCATGATTACGGCGGGGCCAACTTACGAAAAGATCGACCCTGTGAGATTCATCGGCAACTACTCCAGCGGAAAGATGGGCATTGCCCTGGCAGACGAATGTGCACGCCGCGGGGCAGAAGTGACCCTCATTGCAGGTCCCACCCTACTCCGCACATCCTATGCAGGAATACACAGAATTGACGTAGAAAGCTGCGAAGAGATGTATCACGCCGCCACTGGGTGCTTTGCACAGCAGGATGTAGCCATCCTATGTGCTGCCGTAGCAGACTACAAGCCCATAACCACTGCCCAAGAGAAAATAAAGCGCACAAAAGAAGACTTGACCATTACGCTGACCCACACGGAAGACATCGCAGCGGCACTGGGCAAGGAGAAAAAACAATCGCAGGTAATGGTGGGCTTCGCATTGGAAACCTGTAACGAAGAGGCGAATGCACAGGGCAAACTACAAAGGAAAAACCTTGACTTCATTGTACTCAACTCATTGCGCAACGAGGGCACTTGCTTCAGAAGCAACGAGAACCAGATTACCATCATCACTAAGAACGGCAAGACAGAGTACGAAAAGAAAGACAAGAACGCCGTAGCCTGCGACATCATTGACCAACTATACAAACAACTCCTTGAAAAAAAACAGCAGAATGAGTAAGAACCCAATCTACCGCATTTCCGTTTGTATCCTATTGCTCCTTGTGCTGTGCCACCTGAACACATCTTCACAGGAATTGCAAGCCAAGATAAACATCAACTCCAGCAAGATTACAGGTACCGATGCCAGTGTTTTCACCAACCTGCAAGAGACACTTGAACAGTTTGTCAACGACAGGCAGTGGACTGACTTGCAGTTTCAGAAGAACGAACGCATCGTATGCAACTTCAACATCACCGTAGAGAAATACGACAAGACTTCAAACATGTTTGAGTGTACTGCCATGATTCAGGCAAACCGTCCGGTTTACAATGCGCAATACACCACCACCATCTACAACAACAAGGACAGCAAGTTTAACTTTACCTTCGCACAGTTCGACCAGCTGAACTTCAACGAGGAGATGATAGACAACCAGCTTACGGCACTCTTTGCCTATTATGCCTATCTCATCATCGGCATCAACCTTGACACTTTTTCGCCCATGGGCGGCACAGAGGTGCTGCAGCGCTGTCTCAATCTGACCAACAACACCCAAAATCTGGACTTTGCCGGATGGAAGGCTTTTGAAGACAGCAAGAACAGATATGCCATCATCAACGACTATATGGATTCGGGAATGAAAGCTTTTCGGCAATTACAGTACGACTACTACCGCAAGGGACTTGACGAAATGGCAAACAACGTGGAGCGGGGACGCACCTGTATCACCGATGCACTGGAACTGGACTTGAAACAAGCACACGCAGACAAGCCTCTGAGTTTGCTTCCACAGATATGGACCGACTATAAACGCGATGAGATTGCCAACATATACAAAGGCAAGGGCACCGCAAAAGAAAAGGAAAAAGTATATAACCTGCTGATGGACATGAATGCTTCACAAAGCAATTCATGGAACAAGATAAAAGAATAACTTCATCCCTCCAAACAACGCAACACCCCATGCTCACACATCTTTACATAAAGAACTTTGTACTTATCGACAAACTGGACATTGACTTTCGTCCGGGATTCTCTGTCATCACAGGAGAGACGGGAGCAGGAAAAAGTATTGTTCTCGGAGCTATCAACCTGCTGCTGGGACAAAGAGCCGACAGTAAAGTGATGAAGAACAATGAAGAGAAATGCGTGATTGAAGCTCATTTCGACATATCACAAAGGTCTTTGGAGCACATCTTTGAAGAAAACGACCTTGATTATGACAAAGAGCAGTGCATCATCAGAAGAGAAATCACACCCAATGGTAAAAGCAGAGCATACATCAACGACACCCCTGCCCCTCTTGCCACACTAAAAACCATCGGCGAATACCTCATCGACATACACAGTCAGCACAAAAACCTGCTTATCAACAATCAGGCATTTCAGTTAGACGTGGTTGACCTCATGTCCAACAGCAAGGAGATATTGGCAGAATACAGCCAACTCTTTCACTCCTACCAGAAACTGCAATCAGCCTATCAGGCACATCAGGAAAGAATAAAGCACAATATGGAGCGAAAAGACTTCCTGCAATTTCAAGACAACGAACTGAGCCAGGCGCAACTGATAGATGGAGAGCAGGAAACGCTGGAACAGCAAGCACACCTGATAAGCCATGCAGAGGAAATCAAACAGGGACTGTATCACGCAGACGCACTGATGAGCAATGACGAGCACGGCATTATACACAGTATCAAGAGTGCCAAAGATGCCCTACAGAGCCTGCAAGACAAATTTGCCGAGATAGCACCACTCTGCGAGCGATTGGAGTCGTGTCACATCGAGATAAAAGACATTGCACAGGAGATAAGCACAGCCTTGGATAGCATAGAATACAATCCACAAGAGTTAGACCGTATCAATGCCCGTATTGACACTATCTACCATCTTGAAAAAAAATACCACTGCAACGATATTGCAGCCTTGAAAACCTATCATCAGGAGATTCAAGCCACACTGTCTGATATAGAAAATGCGGAAGACAATCTCCAACAAATGCAGCAAGAGATTGCATTGGCAGAGACCAAGTGCAGGAAACTTGCCGAGAAGATGCACTCACTGCGATGCAAGGCTGCGCCACAAATACAGCAGCAAATAGAGCAGCGCTTGGCAGAACTGGGCATGCCCAATGCCACATTTTCTATCCATTTCGACCAAACGCCTCTGCAATCCAATGGCTGTGATGCCGTTTCATTCCTGTTCTCTGCCAACAAGAACATGCCCATGCAACCTGTCAGTCAGGTAGCTTCGGGTGGAGAGATAGCCCGTGTGATGCTCGCCATCAAGGAACTGATGAGCCACACCAACAACCTGCCTACCATCATCTTCGACGAGATAGACACGGGAGTGAGCGGAAAAATTGCAGAGAACATGGCTGCCATTATGAACGATATGGGAAGCAATGGGCTACAGGTAATCAGCATCACCCATCTGCCCCAAATAGCAGCCATGGGCAACACTCATTACAAGGTGACAAAAACGGAGACTGCCACTGGTGTCAACAGCAACATGGTGATGCTGTCTGCCGAAGAGAGGGTCAACGAGATTGCGCAGATGCTCAGTGGTAGCAACGTTTCTGATGCTGCCATCCACAACGCCAAAGAACTTTTAAGACTTTCATAACCAGCACCGTAATAAGTGCTGAAATAACCAGAACACTGCCATACAGCACCGAAGGGGCACTTACCCCACATGATGTTTAGTTATTTACATGATGATGGTAAGAAAATAAAACTGGGGCCGCACCAACTTTGGTACAGCCCCAGTTTTATTTTAGATATTCCAAAAAGGATTACTCGCCTTTTTCCAGTTTTTCCTTCAACTGAGCCAAAACATCGATGTCGCCGAGTGTAGTGGCAGCGGGCTGGTTTTCAATCTTCACAGCACTGTCTTCCTTCTTCACCTTAGCAGCTTTCTTGGCAGCAGCCTTCTTCTCTTCACGCTGCACATCCTCAAAAGTACGGCTGTGTGACAGGATGATACGCTTGCTGTCCTTGTTGAACTCAATTACCTTGAAGGGAAGTTCCTCGCCCATAGCAGCCTGTGTGCCATCTTCCTTCACCAGGTGCTTAGGAGTGGCAAAGCCTTCAACGCCCTTAGCGAGTGAAATCACAGCGCCCTTCTCCAGCATCTCTGTAATTTTGCCAGTGTGAATGCTTCCAACGGTGTAGATGGTCTCAAATACATCCCAAGGATTCTCCTCAAGCTGCTTGTGACCAAGGCTGAGACGACGGTTCTCCTTGTCAATATCAAGCACTACAACGTCGATCTCTGCACCTACCTGTGTAAACTCAGAAGGATGCTTCACCTTCTTGGTCCAAGACAGGTCGCTGATGTGAATCAAACCGTCAACACCCTCTTCGAGTTCAACGAATACACCGAAGTTGGTGAAGTTTCTCACCTTGGCGGTGTGCTTGCTACCAACGGGATATTTCACCTCGATGGTTTCCCATGGATCTTCTTTGAGTTGCTTGATACCAAGACTCATCTTGCGCTCCTCTCTGTCCAAAGTCAAGATAACAGCCTCAATCTCGTCACCCACCTTCAAGAAGTCTTGTGCAGAACGCAGGTGCTGGCTCCAAGACATTTCAGACACGTGAATAAGTCCTTCTACACCAGGCTGGATTTCTACGAATGCTCCGTAGTCAGCAATCACAACCACCTTACCATTTACGTGGTCACCCACCTTGAGGTCTGCATTCAGAGCATCCCATGGATGAGGAGTGAGCTGCTTCAAGCCGAGAGCAATACGCTTCTTCTCGTCGTCGAAGTCCAAAATAACAACATTGATCTTCTGGTCGAGTTCCACCACCTTGTGAGGATCGTCAACACGACCCCATGAAAGGTCTGTGATGTGGATAAGTCCATCAACACCTCCGAGGTCAACGAATACACCATAAGAAGTGATGTTCTTGACAATACCCTCAAGAATCTGACCCTTCTCGAGCTTAGAGATAATCTCCTTCTTCTGAGCCTCGAGCTCTGCCTCGATGAGAGCCTTGTGCGAAACAACCACGTTACGGAACTCTTGGTTGATCTTAACCACTTTGAACTCCATGGTCTTACCCACAAACTGGTCGTAGTCGCGTATGGGATGAACGTCAATCTGACTTCCGGGAAGGAATGCCTCGATGCCAAACACATCAACAATCATACCGCCCTTGGTGCGGCACTTGATGTAACCCTGAATGATTTCCTGATTGTCGAGAGCAGCATTGACACGCTCCCAGCTCTTGCTGAGACGTGCTTTCTTGTGAGAAAGTACCAGCTGACCTTTCTTGTCTTCCTGGTTTTCCACATAAACCTCAACCTTGTCGCCAACCTTGAGGTCGGGATTGTAACGGAACTCGCTTGCTGCGATGATACCATCACTCTTGTAACCGATGTTGACAATCACTTCTTTCTTGTCAACAGAGATTACTTCTCCCTCAACCACCTGACGCTCGTTCACCTTGTTCAAGGTTTCGTCGTAGGCCTTGTCGAGTTCTTCTTTGCTCACATTTGCGTGGCTGCCATTCTCATAGCCTTCCCAATCGAAGTCTGCCAATGGCTGAACGTTTTTTGTTAATTCTGACATAAATAATTTGTAAATTTTTGAATTTAATAAAGTTAGACTTTATGTTAATTGTAAAAACGGCTGCAAAGTTACGGCTTTTTTCTCCTATTATTATATACAGCAGCCACTCTTTAATAATCTTTAACACAACATTCTCGTTCCTGTTCATTTTGACCGAGTTACTGTTGTATCAACTACACAAGAGTCGCTGCTGTATGTGGTTTGAAACCAATAGAACTGGTGTGCCTACAAGTCGTCGCTCAGATTCTCTGCCTCTTCTTCTTCATCAGACTCTATTTCAAACGTTGTGCGATAGTTGTCTTCGTTCATTTCGTCATCGTTGAAGTCTGCTGGCATCTCCAATTCATCATCATCCTCATCATCGTTCATCATAGCGAACTCGCCATCTTCGTCTTCCAAATCGTCTGCACTTTTCGATGGGAAGGTAAGTTTGGGTTTCTCTACCATGGGTTTCACTTTAGCAAAGATGGCCTCTACCCATGTTCCTTTCTCTATTTCAAGCACTTCAAAGCCATCGGCAACCTTTTTCTCATAAAGTCCTCCTGCTTTTCTCAGCCTGTCTTTTGGCAAGGTAGTGGTGGATATCTCAAATCCACTTTCGATGATATCCTGAATGCTCTGCGACAAAGAGTCCCAACCTCCTCCAAAGTTGCGCCCCACCACTTCGAGCAGTTTGGCTGCCGTGATGTGATGAATATTTTCGTAGGTCAGGTCGGTAACCCTACTGATGGGGCGCTTCTTGATGGCCCACATCATCTTTTCTCCATTTTCCACAACCTTCAGATGCCCTATCTTATAACCCATCTTCTCGTACTTTTCTTTGATGGGTTTCTTATCTGCAGGCACCTTTTCCATCAAGAAGGCAGTGCGTATGATGTCCAGGTAATGTTGCAGGCTTACCTTTGAATCTACCTCTTTTTCAAATCCTTCCCACAATCTGATGACATCGTTCTCCTGGATGTCCCACACATTGTTCTTTGTCAACGTTTTCAGAGTAATGACTTTTTGATTGTCCTGTTTCATGTTTGTTTGCTTAATTATTAACACTGCAACACGGAACATGCTTCCATTTGCAGGGAAATTCCCACAGGCAAACGCTATCAGAGCGTCCACTCCCGCTCGCCTGGTATCCTTATCCGCTGCAAAGGTATAATAAAATAATGAAACAACTAATCATTCGGCAAAATAATCACAAGTGAACATTTGAGGCGAGTATATGCAAAAGGACCCTTCACTATATTTGTTGATTTAAATCAAGAAGTAACTGGCAAAAATAAAAAAAACACACAATAAATATTGTTTTAGAGGGTATCAGCACCGTCTTTTTTGATTTTTTACGTATCTTTGCAACAATTTTGCGAAGACGGGCTATCCTCAACATTCTGAGGGGGAGTTATTTCAGGTCCTGTTCATTCCGTTTTCACAAACCACATGAATGTATATATATGGTAAATAACGAGTTGCTCCCAGATTTTATTTTTGAATCCAGTTGGGAAGTGTGCAATAAGGTGGGCGGTATCTACACCGTACTTTCCACCAGAGCACAGACATTGCAGAGTGTTTTCACGGATAAGGTCATCTTCATTGGGCCTGATGTATGGAAAGGACATCAGTGCCAGTATTTTAAAGAAGACAAAGAATTATTCAAGGAATGGAAAGAGCATAGCCAGGCAAATGGCTTGTCTGTGCGTATTGGCAGATGGAACATACCCGGTAGTCCTATTGCTCTCTTAGTGGATTTCACTCCCTATTTTGAGCATAAGAACGAGCTTTACGGATGGCTGTGGGAACACTACCGTGTGGATAGCCTGCATGCCTATGGCGATTACGATGAGGCTTCCATGTTCTCGTATGCAGCCGCCTTGGTGGTGGAGAGCTTCTACAATTTTTATCTCAGCGAGAAACACAACGTGATATACCACGGCAATGAGTGGATGACCGGACTGGGACTGCTCTATATTCAGAACAAACTGCCACAGATAGGCACCATATTCACCACCCATGCCACCAGCATAGGACGCAGTATTGCAGGCAACATGAAGCCACTCTATGACTATTTGTTTGCCTACAACGGCGACCAAATGGCTGAAGAGTTGAATGTGCAGAGCAAACACTCTATAGAAAAGCAGACGGCTCATTTTGTAGATTGCTTTACCACTGTGAGCGAGATTACCGCCAAGGAATGTGTGGAGCTGCTAGACAAACCTGTAGATGTGGTGCTTCCCAATGGGTTTGACGACAGTTTTGTGCCCGCTCCCTCCACTTTCACCAGAAAAAGGAAGCAGGCACGCAAGCGTCTGTTGTCTGTTGCCAGTGCCCTGCTGGGTAAGGAGTTTGCCGATGATACACTGATTATCTCCACCAGTGGCAGATACGAGTTCCGCAACAAGGGTGTGGACGTGTATATAGAAGCCATGAACAGACTGCTACGCGACAAGGAGCTGAAGAAAGAAGTGATTGCCTTTATCGAAGTGCCAGGCTGGGTGGGAGACCCACGTCAGGATTTGGTAGAAAGGCTCTCTTCTGGCAAGCAATACAACACACCTTTGGACATTCCATTGGTGACCCACTGGCTACACGAGATGAGCCGCGACAATGTGCTGAGCATGCTGAAATGCTACGACATGCACAATTATCCCAATGACAAGGTTAAAGTGATATTCCTGCCTTGCTATCTTGACGGCAAAGACGGCATCCTTAACATGACCTATTACGATGTGGTGTTGGGCAATGACCTGTGTATCTATCCCTCCTACTACGAGCCATGGGGATATACTCCTCTGGAGGCAATCGCATTCAAGGTGCCCTGCATCACCACCGACTTGGCAGGCTTTGGCCTGTGGGCAAACTCTATCAAGGGGGCTTACAGCGAACTGACAGATGGTGTCAAGGTTATCCACCGCACTGACTACAACTATTCTGAGGTGGCAGACATTATCAAAGACACTGTGGCAGAGTTTTCTGCCCTTTCCACCAAAGAGCGTGATGCCATCCGCAAGAAGGCGAGCCTGCTGTCAAAGAAAGCGCTGTGGAATGAATTTATCAAATACTATTACCAAGCATATAACATCGCCCTGCAAAAGGCAAATAGCCGCAAGGCTGCCATAGACAAGAAAGGGGCATAAGAGTAGTCAATAACAAATAATGTATCTTTAAATAAAACAGATTATGAAGATTAAAGCTGATTATGTAAACTCTCCTTCATGGAAGGAGGTGACAGTAAAATCGAGTCTCCCGGCAGAACTGAAATGCCTGGACGAAATGGCTCACAACATGTGGTGGGCATGGAACTATGAAGCTCGCGATCTGTTCCGTGATCTCGATCCCGAGATTTATCGTGAGGTTCGTCATAATCCGGTTCTTCTGTTGGAACGTCTCAGTTTTGACCGCAAGGAGGAGATTGTAAAGGACAAGGCACTGATGCAGCGCATCAAGAAGGTTTACGAGTTGTTCAGAAACTACATGGACGTTACTCCCGATACAAACCGTCCTTCTGTGGCATATTTCTCCATGGAATACGGAATACACTCTGCCCTGAAGATTTATTCGGGTGGTTTGGGTATGCTGGCAGGTGACTACCTGAAAGAGGCATCAGACTCTAACGTGGATATGTGCGCCATAGGTTTCCTGTACAGGTATGGCTATTTCACACAGTCGCTGAGCATGGATGGTCAGCAAATTGCCAAATACGAGGCACAGAATTTCAATTCACTCCCCATTGAGCGACAACTGGATGCCGATGGCAACCCCATGGTGGTGGATGTGCCCTACAACAATTATCAGGTACATGCTTACGTGTGGCGTGTCAATGTGGGTAGAATCAAGCTTTACCTGCTGGACACCGACAACGAGATGAACTCAGAATTTGACAAGCCCATCACCCACTCTCTCTATGGTGGCGACTGGGAGAATCGTCTGAAGCAAGAAATCCTGTTGGGTATCGGTGGTGTGCTCACCCTGCAGAAGCTGGGCATCAAGAAGGATATCTACCACTGCAATGAGGGTCATGCAGCACTCTGCAACCTGCAGCGTCTGTGCGACTATATCGCTGGAGGCATGTCTTTCAATCAGGCAATGGAATTGGTAAGAGCATCTTCACTCTACACTGTACACACTCCCGTTCCCGCCGGACACGACTATTTCGATGAAGGCTTGTTTGGCAAGTACATGGGCGCCTATCCCGAGAAGTTGGGCATCACATGGAACGAGTTCATCGGCATGGGCCGCAACAACCCCGATGACCACAACGAGAAGTTCTGTATGTCGGTATTTGCCTGCAACACCTGCCAGGAAGTCAACGGTGTGAGCAAGCTGCACGGATGGGTGAGCCAGAAGATGTTCCAACCCATTTGGAAAGGCTACTATCCCGAAGAGAACCACGTGGGCTATGTGACCAATGGTGTGCACTTCCCCACATGGGCAGCCACAGAATGGCGTGAACTGTATGCCAAGTATTTTGACAAGAACTTTATGAGCGACCAGAGCAATCAGAGCATCTGGGAGGCTATATACAACGTGCCCGATGAAGAAATCTGGAGCACCAGAATGGCATTGAAGAACAAGTTGGTTGATTACATCCGCGGTCAGTTCCGTGACACTTGGCTCAAGAATCAGGGCGACCCCTCACGCGTGGTGTCCCTGCTTGAGAAGATCAACCCCAACGCACTGATTATCGGCTTCTGCCGCCGCTTTGCCACCTACAAGCGTGCTCACCTGTTGTTCACTGATCTGGAGCGTTTGTCTAAGATTGTGAACAATCCCGAGCATCCCGTACAGTTCCTGTTCTCTGGTAAGGCACACCCAGCCGATGGTGCAGGTCAGGGACTTATCAAGAAGATTTACGAGATAAGCCAGCGCCCCGAATTCCTCGGCAAGATTATCTTCCTCGAAGACTACGACTTCCTGTTGGCACGTCGTTTGGTATCGGGTGTGGATATTTGGATGAACACTCCTACCCGTCCGCTCGAGGCATCTGGTACTTCAGGAGAGAAGGCAGAGATGAACGGTGTGGTAAACTTGTCAGTGCTCGACGGATGGTGGCTTGAAGGCTATCGCGAGGGCGCAGGATGGGCTCTCACCGAGAAGCGTACCTACCAGAATCAGGGCTATCAAGACCAGTTGGACGCAGCCACTATCTACGGTCTGCTTGAAAATGAAATCATCCCCTTGTATTACAACAAGAACGAAAAGGGCTACAGCGAGGGCTGGATCAAGGTTATCAAGAACTCTATCGCTCAGATTGCACCCCACTACACCATGAAGCGCCAGTTGGACGACTACTATGACAAGTTCTACAACAAGGAGGCTGCACGCTTCAAGACTCTTTCTGCCGACAACAACAAACTGGCAAAAGATATTGCTCTTTGGAAAGAGACCGTGGCTGAGCGTTGGGATGCCATCAACGTAGTTTCCATGGATTGGGATGTTACCAACATTGGCATTGAAACTGGCAAGACTTACTCTCTGAAGGTAGTGCTCGACGAGCAGGGTCTTGATGATGCCGTAGGTTTGGAACTTGTCAACGTGCTGAACGACAACAACGGCGAGGAAAAGATTTACAGCATCCTGCCATTGGAGATTACATCACGCAATGGCAACCAGTTCACCTTCGAAGGCAAGATAGAGCCCAACTATGCTGGCACATTCAAGACAGCATTGCGTATGTATCCTAAGTGCGACAAGCTGCCTCACCGTCAGGACTTCTGCTATGTGAAGTGGTTTGAATTGCCCAACTTGGTATAATCATATATTTGCTGCAAACGGCAGCAACAAACAATCTTCATGGGGCTGTGTCATCATCCGTATGGCACAGCCTCATTGTTTTTGTTTGTTTGCTAAAAAATGAAAATATTCATAAAATACTCAGAAATACGGGAAATCAGTTGGTGTATTTGCCAATTATGGTTATCTTTGCAGTTGAAATTTTTAATCATTAAAAGTGGCGACAACACTTAAAATTCGGCAATACAATTATGACAGACAAAAGTCAACATTCTTTTTTAGAGATTCCGACTCAATCGTCAGCTCAGATTATTAGTCGAAATGAGGTCGAAGTGGTAGCTCCTGATGGAGAAGTTTTTACTGTCTTGTGCCAGATAGGTACATATACAAGTAAGGAAACACAAAATTATGAACTTCATTGGTTGGAAGTCTTGTTTGACAAGAACTTTTCCGATGACAAGGAAGAAATGACAAATTCTATTTGGCGAGAATCTATGCAATTTGCCATTGGTGGTGGAATTATAGGCATCAGCACTGGTACTCGACAAAAGGATCGGACACGTATCGGTGAAAGAATACGTCAGATACGCGAAGACAGAGGCATGGAAGCCCGCGATTTGGCAAGACTGGCAGGCATAGATGCAGCTAATCTTAGTCGTATAGAGAAAGGAAGATATTCCGTAGGGC
>SAMEA3663028__coassemble_349_pt1 | contig 19153 bp, 16 predicted proteins | sample SAMEA3663028__metabat2_low_PE_038 | metagenome-assembled genome bin SAMEA3663028 (sample SAMEA3663028) | pig gut metagenome | biome: pig gut; feature: pig-associated habitat; material: faeces | place: France | collected 2012 | reverse complement strand
TTTAGCCTAATTGCTTTCTTCTGCAAACTTAGAGGCCATTAGACTGTTATGCGCAGAATAGAAAAGCCACAGCAGTGGCAGAGATTACAGGAGCACTGCCTGCATCTCTGCCACTGTTTTTTGCCATGCACGACAGGCATCCATCTTCTGATTGACAGCATCATAATACATACGGGCACCCAACAGATAGTCCATGGTTGAGATGCTCCCGGCATCCAGTGCTTTCTTGAGCAATGAAGTGTTGTCGGTGGCACGCAAGGCCTCCTGGTATGACTGTACCACCTGACGAAGTCCACGCTGCTGTACAAAGAGATTGTGCAGACGACTGTAGAACTGCTGTTGGGCATCGGTTTGCCTGGCTTTGGCTGCCTCCACCTCTGCCTTGGCTTGGCGCACACGATTCTTGTTTGCCCACAAGGGTATGGACATGCCCACCTTGACACCCTGATAGTTTTCTCCGCTGACATACTCTCCCATAAATCCCAACGACACGGTGGGCAGTCCGTCGGCACGTCTCACAGCCAGTTCCCTGTTAGCCACATCAATCTGCTGTTTCACATAAGCCAATGCCGGACTTTTCTGCTCTGCCTCTGCATACCACGCCTCAAAATCATTGGCAATAGCCACTGCGGGATAATCGGTAGCCTCTATCAACAGAGGTTCACCTCCATTGAGACGCTGCAATTCTGCCATTACAGCCGCACGCTCAGTGTTGCAGCGCATCAGCTCTGCACTGACAGCAGCCAAATCGAGCTTCACCTGATTGTATTCAATGCGGTTGATATCTCCCTGCTCCAGTCTTTTCTGCTGTGCAGAGGCTATTTCCTCAGCATATTGTTTTCTCTGCATCAGTTCCTTGCACATGGCATTATAGTAAATGGCATCGAGACACAAGTGATGTGCTTCGAGCAGCAACTGCATGCGACTTTCCTTATACTGCCAATCTGCCAAGGCATCCTGCTGCCTGGCCAAACGGCGCTTGGCACCGGTGACAGTGGCAAAGTCGAACGACTGCACGGCACTGACATCCTTGCGGTGGCCAATGGAAGAAGGACTGCCCCAAAGATAGCCAAACTCCACTTCGGGATTGGGGAGATTGAGATTGGTGTGATTTCCCACCTTGGCAGCCTCAGTCTCGTGGCGCAAGGCAATGAGCGTGGTGTTGTGCTGTTCCACGCTTTGCAACACACGCTCCACCTCATTCTGCGCCTGAACGCAACAGGCAGCAGTCATCATCACGAAAAAAAACATCTTTCTCATTGTTGTGTTGATATTTTGTTTGTAAGGATATACATCACAGGTATGACGAAGGCATTGAGCAAAGTGGAGGTGAACAGACCTCCAAGGATGACCTTTGCCATCGGACTTTGGATTTCATTGCCAGGCAAATCGCCCCCCAATGCCAAGGGGATGAGTGCCAAAGCCGACGTAAGCGCCGTCATCAGGATAGGATTCAAGCGGTCTGCAGAACCTTTCATCACACTCTCGTAAACGGTCAGTCCATCAGCACGCAGGTCATTGTATCTGCTGATGAGCAGCATACCATTGCGGGTGGCAATGCCAAAGAGCGAGATGAAGCCAATAATGGCAGGAATACTGAGCACACCGCCCGACAAATGAAGTGCCAACACCCCTCCGATGAGAGCCAAGGGCAGATTGCACAGCACAACCACCGACTGCCTCACATTACGGAACTGATTGAACAGTAGCAGGAAGATGACCAAGATGGCAAAGACAGAGGTAACCAAGAGTGTCTGTGAAGCCTCTTGCTCGCTCTCAAACTGTCCGCCATACTCTATATGATAACCCTCTGGAAGTGTAACTTTTTCGTCAACCGCCTTACGAATATCACTCACCACGCTGCCCAAATCACGACCGGCAACATTGGCAGAGACCACCAGCTTGCGCGCCACATTCTCTCTGCTGATGGTATTGGGGCCCTTGGCAGAGACCACCTGTGCCACCGACGACAGAGGCACTGCACCCCCATCAACAGCAAGAGTGAGATGGCGGATATTTTCTGCTGTGACGGCTTGATGAGGATGGACCTTGAGCACCAAGTCAAACGACTTGTTGCCCTCATATACCGTAGATACAGCCTCGCCAGCAAGAAGCACACGGAGCATATCGCCAAACTCCGCCATGGAAATGCCATATTTTGCCAACATGGTGCGCTGAGGAATAATCTGCAGTTGGGGACGCTCCACCTGCTGCTCCACATTGAGGTCTGCCACACCCTCTACATGCTCTATCTGCTGCTTGATTTGCTGCCCAATGGCATACATCTTGTTCAAGTCATCACCAAAAAGTTTGATGGCTATATTTGCCTGTGTGCCCGAGAGCATGGCGTCGATGCGGTGGGTAATGGGTGCTCCCACCTCTACGCTGATACCGGGCACCGCCTCCAGGCGATGACGTATGTCTGCCATCACCTCATCCTTGGAACGCTTGTCGAGCACGAAGGGTGCCTCTATCTCTGAGTTGTTCACTCCCAAGGCATGCTCGTCAAGTTCGGCACGCCCCGTTTTTCTGCCCACTGTCTGTATCTCGGGAATGGCAAGCAGCAACTGCTCCACCTTGCGTCCTATTTGGTCAGATTCTTCTAATGATATGCCAGGCATTGTGCTCACATTGATGGTGAAGGAGCCTTCATTGAAAGGAGGCAAAAAACTTCTGCCCAACGAGAAGAAGGCACCGAGAGCCACTATCAGCAACAACGCCGTGGCGCCAAGCACCATCTTGCCATGCCCCACCGCCCACTGCAACATGCGCAGATAATGACTTCTGAGATAGATGGTCAGGGATGGTTCACGATCTATCCTGCCCCCCTTGTTCTTGCCCAACAGATAACTGCACAGCACTGGCGTGAGGGTGAGAGCCACCATGGTGGAAGCACAAAGGGCTGTGATGAAAGCGATGCCCAGTGGTGCCAGCAGACGCCCCTCCATGCCACTGAGAAAGAAGAGAGGAACAAAACTCACAATGATAATCAATGTGGAATTGAGGATGGGCATACGCACCTCGCGCGAAGCTTCATAGATCACGTTCAACTTCATCTTGATATCCTCATCTGTTCTAAAACGGTTTTCGCGCAGGCGCTTATACACATTCTCCACATCCACGATGGCATCATCCACCAACGAACCGATGGCAATGGCCATACCGCCCAAACTCATGGTGTTGATGGTGAGCCCCATCAGATGAAGCGTAAGAATACTGACCACCAACGAGAGAGGAATAGTGACCAATGAGATAACTGTGGTGCGCACATTCATCAAGAAGAGGAAGAGCACCACCACCACGAAGAGGCCTCCTTCAAAGAGTGATGTCTTTACATTGTCTATTGAACTGTTGATAAAACGCTCCTGACGATACACATCGGTGGTGAGCTTCACATCACTAGGCAATGACTTCTGCAAATCTGCCAAGGCATCGTCTATCTGCCGTGTAAGTTTCAAGGTAGAGACGTGGGGTTGCTTGGTCACCGTGAGCATCACACACGACTTGCCTTTGAGCGATGCCACCCCCATCTTGGGAGCACGGTTGCCTATCTTCACCTCTGCCACGTTGTGCAACATGATGGGAGTGGAGCCATTGCGTTTCACCACACATTCGCCCAACTGCTGTAGGGAGGTGGTGGAGCGCACGCCCCGCACAATATATTCGTTGCCATATTCATAGAGCACACCGCCTGACACATTCTGGTTCATGCCGTTCACAGCACTGAGCACCTCACTGAGCGACACGCCATAGTGGCGCATACGGTCGGGATGCAGCAACAACTGGTACTCGCGGATGTCGCCACCCAACACAGACACCTGTGCCACTCCCCCTGTGGCAAGCAAGCGGGGGCGGATGGTCCAGTCGGCAATGGTTCGCAGGTGATGCAGTGAGGTAGTGTCGGCAGTGAGTGCCACAAACATCAGTTCGCCAAGGATAGACGACTGTGGTCCGAGAGTGGGATTGCCCACATTTTGCGGCAGCACATCCTTGACCACCGCTATCTTTTCAGACACAATCTGGCGTGCCCTGTAGATATCCGTGCCCCACTGGAACTCCACCCAAACGATAGAGAAACCCGTGGTGGAAGAAGAACGCACGCGGCGCACATCGGTGGCACCATTGACAGCCGTCTCTATAGGGAAAGTGACCAAACGCTCCACCTCTTCGGGGGCCATGCCACCAGCCTCTGTCATCACCACCACTGTAGGTGCATTGAGGTCGGGAAACACATCTACCTCCGTTCTTTGGGCAGTATATAATCCTGCCAGCATCAGCAGCACCGCAGCCACCAGCACTATCAGCCTATTGTGAAGGGAGAAGTATATTATCTTGTTCAGCATGGTGCTACGGGTTTAATGGTTGTGACTATGTGCTGGGATAACGGCAGAGGAGGCAGCCAGTCGCACTTGATAAGCCCCCTTGGTCACTACCTTCTCGCCCTCTTTCAGACCTTTTACTATCTCTACCCGCCTGCCATCACAGCCTCCAATGGTCACCTCCCTCTTCTTGTAGGCATCAGGATGCACCTGCAGATAGACAAAGGTGGTGCCCTGTTCCTCTGTCAGCGCCTCTACTGGCACACTTATCACGCCCTGACGCTCATCGGCAAGCAGCCACACCTGGGCGAAAGCACCAGAAACAATCTGGCCCACATTATCAAACTCAAAGGTGATAGGAATGTAGGCTCCACCTGCATCCACACTACGCCCATAAGAGAGAAGTTGTCCATGCAGTTGATCGAGCACATAGAGAGTGTCTGCTCCCTCCATCTTGAAGCAGGCACCATTCACTCTGCGCATCATGTCGGCATCTGCCACCGGCACATCGGCACGCAGATAGAGACGCCTGTTCTGTGTAATGACGGCGATGGGCTGTCCCACACTCACGTAGTCTCCCTGCGCCGCCATACGAGTTTTTACATAGCCAGCCATCGGAGCACTCACAGCCACACCCTTTGCAGAGAAGTGGGCGGCCTGCGCCTCATAGGCTGCACGAGCTGTTTCATATTGCATTTTGATTTGCGCGAACTCCTTTTGCGACACTATCTTGTCGGCTATCAGCGACTGGGCACGCTCATACTCCTCCTTGGCAGCCACATAGGCAGCACGGATTTTCTTCATAGGTTCACCATCCTGCAATCCGCTTGCAGAGATATAGGCCACTGTTTGTCCGCGCCCCACAGCAGCCCCCTCTATCATTGAGGTACTGGCAAAAGAAACGATGCCGGCAGATGTGGCCGCCACCGTCTGTTCATCGCCCTGCGCCGAAAGCACTTGTCCACCCACACAGAGGGAGGCTCTGAACGGTTTTCTGCTCACTTCTTCAGTCTGTATATCAGCCTCTTCTGTCTGATGTTTGGACAGTACTATCTCGTCTGCATGCTGTTCATCACTGTGCTTTTCCGCTTCTGAATGTTCCTCCTCATTGTGCTTATGACCAGCACAACTCGTCAGCAAAGCTGCTGCTGACAGCAACACAACTACAAGTGCAGGCAGCAACATGCACGTCAATAACAGTTTTGAAGAGATAATTCTTCTCTTTGTCTTCACACTTGAACCATTGTCATCCATATCCATTGATTTTTTACGGATGCAAAGATAGGTATTTATTGTTGCAACCGGATTGCAATGTGACCACCCTACCAAGAAGCAAAGAAAACTAAAGGGGTGTTCTATAAATTAGCTTGAGGCTATTTTGAGGCTATCATGCAGCAGATGTCTTTTATGAAAGAAGGAGCGATGCGGGCATCGTGACTGAATGAAAAAGAGACAGATGCAAATGAGAGTCCAAAATCGTCCAAGCAAAAGAGACACCCTGATAGAAACATGAAAACTAATTTATAGAACATCCCTAAAAAAAAAGAAGACTGGGAAACACAGGGCAATGCTATCTGTGCAACGGAATGGTGAAATGGAAAGTGGAGCCCTTGCCCACCTCTGATTCTACCCAGATTTTGCCATCCCACTTTTGCACCAGCATCTTACAAATAGAGAGGCCCAAGCCTGTGCCCTGTGCAAAGATGTTGAGTTTCACAAAACGGTCGAATATCTGCTCTATCTTTTCTGCTGCAATACCCACACCCGTATCTTTCACAAAGCAATGTGCGCAATGTTTTTCCTGCGTGTATCCCACAGTGATGGAGCCTTGATGGGTAAACTTGATGGCATTGGTCACCAAATTGCCAATAACCTGCAACAGTCTGCTACGGTCTTCGCTGATAATCAACTCGGTGGGCGGCACTTCCAACTTCAATTCCACCCCTTGTGGCATACGGTTGCAATAGGTATCAAAAATAGAAAACCACACCTTGCGCAAATTGATGGGCCGGCGCACATACTCCAGCGTGCCCGCCTCTATCTTGGCTATGTCAAGAACATCGTTGATAAGACGCAACAGGATGTCGGCATTCTCCTTGATGATGCTGGCAAATCTTTTTCGATCGGCATTGGTCTGAGCGGTTGCCATCAGGCTGGAGAAGCCTACAATGGAATTGAGCGGGGTACGTATCTCATGGCTCATATTGGCAAGGAAGGCCGACTTCAGGCGGTCGGACTGCTCTGCCTTGATGCGCGCCTTCACCAATTCCTGTTCGATATTGGTCATATCCGTCATATCCAACGAAACGCCGACAAGCAACGGACTTCCACCCTCACGATAGACCAAGGTTTTGAGTGTCTGCACCACTCTTGTTTCTCCCTCTGCGTTGACATAGGATTCTTGTTTGTTGATGTTATCACCCACCTCCATCAACTTCAAATCGTCTTCACGGAAATGCTTGGCATCCTCTACATTGGGGAACACCTCAAAGTCGGTTTTACCCAAAACATGACTGGCAGGAATTTTGGAAAACTCGGCAAAAGCCTTGTTCCAATAGATATATCTGAAATCGTTGCCCGTGTCCTTCACATAGAGATACACAGGCACATTATTTAATATGGCATCAAGCAGGCGGTTGACTTCACGGTATTTGTCGCGACTTTTGATTACCTCTGTGATGTCTTTGGAGAAGAACCAGTAGCTTGCCTGTTCGTCGTCCTGCATCACGAAAGCCGTTACATGATGGAAAGTGATTTCGCCTGTGCGCTCGTCCTGCAGTTTAAACTGGAAGGTGGTGATGCCTCCCTGCTCTTGAATGCGTTGCACACATTCCTGAAAAGAGTTCTCCTTCCACATGGCCTGCATCTGCGACACATCATCGTTCTTTAGGAAATCCTCTATGCCATACATCGTCTTGATCTGCTTGTTGGCATAAATCAGTTTTCCGTCTGCTCTCACACCCACCACGCCATCACTCACCGTGTCAAGGGCTTTTCTGAACATGGAGCGTTTGCGCTCTATTTCTGTTCTGTCGGACACATCACGACACATCACCAGCGCATAGTTGTCATCCAGAGGGAAGATACGGTTTTCAAAATACCTATGCTCGCCATGCACATTCAGTTCGTGGTAAGCCACCGAACTCTTGCCCGTGGCCTTCACCTTTTCCAGATTGTTGTGAATGTTATAATAGGCGTCTGCAGGTAGATTATCCTTCATCTTTGTGCCACGCAGCTCGCTCACACTGGGTCCCACATGATTGGTGGATGCGTTAGAAACAACATCAATACACGTTTCTTCCATATCAAAAACGGTGAGCATGTCGGGCAAGGCATCAAGCACTTTAATGGCATAACGCTCACGAAAACTGGCACCGTCAACATCCCCAACCGAAGCCTCTGCATGTTTCATCTCACGCAGTTGCTGCTTCAGTCTCTTGTTTTCATTTTCCAAAGAAGCATACGCCTTCTTTAAGCGCTCAATCTCTTGCTCTAACGACTGTTGTGACATGTCTTTATAGTTTTTCGAGACGTGGGCCAATGCGCCCTCCTCCTACCTACTGCAAATGTAATCTATTTTGTACAACCAACAAAATTTTTATCCTCCTTTTTTTATCGTGCATCAGCCATTAGACTGTCATGCACAAACACCCCGTTCAAAACAGAAATTGTTTATTGGAACATTCTTATGCAATTTTCTTTGAAAAAATTTGGCCGAATAAAAAGAATACAGTACCTTTGCACCCGCAATACTCAAAGGAGCACTTGCAATCGGGATGTAGCGCAGTTGGTTAGCGCACGCGTCTGGGGGGCGTGAGGTCGCTGGTTCGAGTCCAGTCATCCCGACTAAGTGAATGAAAACAATGAAAGACGGGGCTGCTTGCAGCTTCGTTTTTTTTCTTCAACAGACGAACATACCACCAGTTGAAAGCCACACGCTTTCAGCCCATTGCACACCAAATTACAATACAACTATGAAAGGAACGAAAAGAGAGACAGGCACAACACGTGCGTTACTTGCACTGTTCATCAGTCTTGTATGTCTCACAGCATGTCACGATGACAATCATGAGAATGAAACTACGGATGCCACCATGCCAAAAGATTTTGTGGTACTGGCAGACGTGGTGCCCGACATCATTCAGGAAATTCGGTATTACTCTACCTATAATTTCGTGGGAGAACGCATTGATGGGTATGAAGAACCTGTAGCAATAATGACCAAGAAGGCTGCCAATGCGCTGAAAAAAGTAAGCGACGACTTGAAGACACAGGGCTATCGCCTTAAAGTGTACGACAGCTATCGCCCACAACGTGCTGTCAACCACTTCATCCGCTGGGCCGAAGCGGTGAACGACACGCTGATGAAACCTTATTTCTATCCATTGGTGGATAAATCCAAATTGTTTGAGTTGGATTATATCTGCGCTAAATCAGGTCATAGCAGAGGTTCTACGGTTGACTTGACGCTCTTTGACATGAACACCGAGAAAGAAGTGGATATGGGAGGAACCTTTGATTATTTTGGAGAACTGTCACATCCCGATTACAAGGACATCACCTCTGAACAATACCGCAACCGCATGATATTGCGCGAGGCAATGATAAAGCATGGCTTCAACCCCTTTGACACTGAGTGGTGGCACTTTACCCTTAAAGACGAACCATTCCCCGATACCTACTTTGATTTCCCAGTGAAATATTACAGATAACCTATGAAAAAGAAGAGCATGAACTGCACAAAGCGCACAGAAAGGTGGACGCATTGCCTGCTATTTATCTTCACTCTGCTTGTTGCCACCAGCAGTTGTGGAGAAGACAATACCAGCAATCCTGCACTGCAACAAGATTTGAAAACCATCAGCGAGTGGAACGCAGGTGTAAAGGTGAGCGAAGAGAGCATCCTTGCCTATGGCATTGACCAATGCTTTAAGGCAGAGGACATCAATGATGCTCTATTTCAACGCATCTACAAGAAATCATACAAGGAGAATTGCACCATTGACAGAGGTGACTTACGCTATCTGAAGGTGCTCCATCGCAACATTCACGGAGAGATAATGCTGGGCGAGGTCATTTGCAATAAGGTCATTGCAGAAGACCTGTTACAGATATTCAGACAATTGTTTGACAACGCCTATCCCATAGAGCGCATGGTTTTGATAGACAATTACGACGCCGACGACACCAAGTCGATGATTGACAACAACAGTTCGGCTTTTAACTTCCGTTTCATCTCTGGTACCACCAAACTGTCTAACCACAGCAAGGGCATGGCCATAGACATCAATCCACTGTACAATCCTTACGTGAAGCAACGCACCGACGGCAGTTTGTATGTAGAGCCAGAGGAGGGAAGACCCTACGCTAACCGCAGCAACTCCTTTGAATACAAAATTGAAAAGGGCGATTTATGTTACCGCCTGTTCATTGAGCATGGGTTTACCTGGGGCGGTGAATGGACAAGCCTGAAAGACTATCAGCATTTTGAAAAAGAATAGGAGAAAGCACTTGGCTTTCTGTCAATCCACACGCTCCAGGGAGAATCCTACATCAAGGATACCGTGGAGCGTTTCTTTTTTCATAATATGTGAAATGCGCACTTCGATGGAATCTGTATCGGTAAGCTCCATCCTTCTGAGGGGGAAGCGATATTGAAGTGCGCCTACCCCATTTCCACTGAACACTCCCCTTTCGTTGACCAATGAGCACGATAGAGTGTCGCACCACTGCAACTTTTGCGGATAAACACACTGCTTCACCGCCAATGCAATATTCTGATAGGGATATTCTCCATGCACACGCAGTTCCACCCATGTTTGGCAAATTGCTTTTTTTCCTGCCAGAGCCTCTCTTTCTTTCTGCGATGTGTAAGGGAAGAGCGGATTTACATGAGCCATGTAGCGCATGGTGTCGGTACGCTCCCATCCCTCTTTGCCGATATGGCAGTAGCGAGAATACACACGACTGCGGTTGCAGCCTTGTGTGAATGTTGCAACCGCAGTGATGAGAAAGATACTCGCATATCTTATGGCTCTACCCATTCTGCTGTTCTTTTTTTTCTCGTTCACGTCCTTTTCCGGGTCGAGCCTGCCGATTGTTTGATTTTCCCTGTGGTTTCGGCACCTTGTTTTCAGCTGGTGTTGCACTCTTTTCTTCGTGCACTTCCTTGCCCTTATTAGAGCGTTGGGGTTTGCTGCTGCGCTTTTTCTTTTTGTTCTTGTCAAAGCGATTCAGATCACCTTGCAACAATTCCACAGGAGACTGTGGTGTTTCTGCCGCACCCTCTTCTTGCAGACTTTCAGGCTTCTCACCCCTTCTGTTCATTTCTATAATCTCCTTGGCTTTCTCTGCTGTAATGGTTTGCAGGTTGGCGGGAATACGCTTGTCAGTGGAATAGGTCACCAATCCAGCCAAGATATCTGCCTTGAAGTAATAGTAATCGCTGTCCACAGTCTGCAACACCACTTCCTTGCTGGGCAATGTACGTCCAGCCTCCACATACTCATCCACCTCGTAGTTGAGACAGCATTTCAATTTGGCGCACATTCCTGCCAACTTCTGCGGATTAAGCGACATATCCTGATAACGTGCCGCACTGGTGCTCACGCTCACAAAGTTCTTCATCCAAGTGGCACAGCACAACTCTCTGCCACAAGGACCCGTTCCACCGATACGCCCTGCTTCCTGTCGGGCACCTATCTGTTTCATCTCAATGCGCACGTGAAAAGTTTCTGCCAGCACCTTTATCAACTGCCTGAAATCCACACGTTCGTCTGCTATATAGTAGAAGATGGCCTTGTTGCAGTCGCCCTGATATTCCACATCGCCTATTTTCATTTGCAATCCCAGACGTTTGGCTATCTGCCTACTCTCTATCATTGTGGCATGCTCTCTCGATTTGGCCTCTTTAAACTTATCCATGTCGGTGGGACGTGCAATGCGATAGATACGTTTTATCTCCTCATTGGGTTTCAGATTGGCTTTTTTCATCTGCATTTTCACCAATCTTCCTGTCATTGTCACTACGCCTATATCGTGTCCGGGATTAGCTTCCACTGCCACCACATCCCCCTTTTTCAGTTCTATATGGTTCACATTGTGGTAATATCCTTTGCGCGTATGTTTGAACTGCACCTCCACAAGGTCGGTGGCAAAAGCATTTCCAGGCACATCAGCCAGCCAATCATAGGTGTTCAGCGGTTTGTCTTGCTGTCCCACACCATCCTTGCTCAGTCCTCTGCCACATCCACAGCAAAGTTCATGTACTTCTTTTTTCAGTTCCATGCTGATTATTTTATTAAGTGGCGGCTGTTGTTGCCCGCCAGCTGTTTTACAATATTAGGTCTTTTATCGTTTCGTTTTTTATTTTTTCTGCATCAGCAGCACTATCATCTGTAAGGCAAAGTCGAAAAACACAATCTTGGCATTGGCATTCTGCCCTATGTCTCTTATCGCCTTGTTTGCCAATTCATAGATTTGCAGCACGTTGTCTTCGTTGATAAAGCGTGCAAACTTGCGTGAGAACTCCTCTTCCTGCAACGACATGTAGCACAGGTCTGGCTCGCCAAAGTTGTAAATAAAATTCTCTCTTATCAGGCGCAGCAGATATATCAAGAAGCGTTTTTGCTTCTCTCTGCCATAGCCTTGCATCGCATCCGCCCACTGCTTCAGCTCTTTGATATGCCTGCCGTATGCCAGACGCATGAGTTGACGAAACATATCAAGGAACTGTTCGTTTTCCGAGTCAGCCATCAGCGCCTCTACAGCAACGTTCCAACTGCCGTTTGCCATGCGTGCTATCCTCACGGCATCGTCTTTTTGCAGTGCTCTTTTGCTCATCAACGCCTGCACCATGCTCTCGTTATCGATGCGCTTGATGTCTATACGCTGAGTGCGACTGCGTATGGTCTCTATGATTTTGTCGGGTTCCTCGCTCACCATGATGAACAGTGTGTAGGCAGGCGGTTCCTCTATCAGTTTCAATAATTTGTTGGCACACTCTGTATTCATGCGTTCAGGCAGCCATATCACCGACACTTTATAGCCTCCCTGGCTGGCTTTCAATGCCAGTTTTCTATTCAGATTGTCGCTTTCCCCTGTGGTAATGATGGCCTGCTGGTTCTCTGCACCGATGGTACTCATCCACTTGTCCATGGTAAAGTAAGGCGATTCTGCAATCATCTGATGCCACTGCAATATAAAATCATCGCTCACGGGTTTCCTGTCGGCACTCATTGAGGACGTTTTGATAGTGGGAAAAGTGAAATGCAGGTCGGGATGCTCCATCCTTTCGAGCATAGCTTCCACATTGTTCTTTGCCGATTGGCGCAACACATGACAGGCAAGAGCCATGGCGAGGGCCATCTTCCCCGCTCCAGCAGGACCGCACAGCAACAGGGCATGTGGCATTTTTCCACTGCCATACATGCTTTGCAGGCGCTGTTTTGCCTCTTGCTGACCTATCACATCGTCAAACGTCATGCTCTGATGATTTTTACAGAAGTTTTCTCGCTACCTCTGCCACAGAATCTACGGCAGACACCGTGTAGAAGTGAATATTGTTGACGCCACGGCTATAGAGCTCCTGACATTGATGCAAAGCCCACTCCACACCCAGCTGTCTGGCCTCATCATCCGTTTTACACTTCACTGCCTCTTTCGCCAGTTCTTGAGGTATGTCGCAGTGAAAGGTTTTAGGGATTACGGTGAGTTGGCTCAACTTGGCAAACGGTTTGATGCCAGGAATAATGGGCATGGTGATACCCATGGCACGTGCCTTGTCCACAAAGTCGAAGTATTTCTGGTTGTCATAGAACAGTTGGGTCACGGCATAGCCTGCACCCAAATCCTGTTTCTCCTTGAGATACAGCATATCCATCTCCAGATTAGGTGCTTCCTCGTGCTTTTCCGGATAGCACGCCACGCCATAATCGAAAGGAGTGCCAGGACTTTTGATAGGTGTTCCGTCTGCAAAAAATCCTTCATTAAATCTGTTGACTTGCTTGATAAGGTCGGTGGTATGCTCATGCCCTCCCTGAGTAGCCACATACCTATTGTCTTCCTTTGCCTTATCGCCTCGCAGAAGCAACAGATTGGAGATGTCCAAAAACTGCAAATCGAGCAACTCATATTCTATTTCCTCTACAGTGGCACCACTGCATATAATGTGTGGCTGCACCGGTATATGGAACTTGTTCTGAATAGCAGCAGCAATGGCAATAGTGCCTGGACGGCGGCGGATGCGACGACGCTGCAGCAGCCCGCTATCCAACTGGTGATACACGTATTCACTGTGATGGGTGGTAATATTGATAAACAGCGGATCCAGATCCTTCAGCTTCTCAATGGTTGCAAACAACTTCTCCGTACCACTTCCCTTTAAGGGAGGCAGCACTTCAAACGAGAAATGTTTTTTTTCTGTTTTTTCCTTTATAAGTTCTACAACAGTCATGTGTCAAAGCGGGTATATGTATTGCAAAAAAGATGCAAATACCTGTAGTCTATTTGCTGCAAAGGTACGAAAAAAAAGTCAGTTTCTTTCCAATTATCACCTAATTACGCTTCTCTTTAAAGAAATTCTGCACTATTTCTGCACATTCCTTCTCCAAAACGCCATGCTGCACAATGGTCTTGGGATGCAATGCCTTAGGAGCATACACGCTATACCCTCGCTTGGCATCGGATGCGCCATACACCACCCTACTCACCTGCGCCCAGCCAATAGCGCCAGCACACATCACACAGGGCTCTATGGTGACATAGAGTGTGCAGTCGGTAAGATACTTTCCGCCCAACTGATTGGCAGCCGATGTAAGTGCCAGCATCTCGGCATGTGCCGTCACATCACACAGTGTCTCGGTGTTGTTGTGTGCACGGGCAATGATTCTGTCTCTACACACCACCACGGCACCGATAGGTATCTCCCCTTCCTGTTGTGCTCTTTCTGCCTCTTGCAGAGCCATCCGCATATATTTCTCGTCGTTCTTTTGCTGCTCTTCTATCGTCATATCCATGTCCTTGAGAATTGTTGTGGGCACAAATTTACAAGTTTTGACACAGATGAGCAAACATTCGTTGTCTTTGTTGCCACGTTGTTTTTTGCTTTTTCCAATAAATATCACTATTTTTGCAATGACAAAGCACTGCCCCATGAGAACTGTCCGATACACACACCTGCCACAAACCGACTCCACCAACCGTTACTCCAGGGAACAGGCGTTGAGTGACGCAAACGAGCTATGGGTGGTGAGCACCGATTTCCAGACGGCAGGAAGAGGACAAGGCAGCAACACTTGGGAGAGTGAAGCAGGAAAGAATCTCATGTTCAGTGTCAAATTCCGCCCCCGAAGAATACCTGCCGCCCAGCAATACCTTCTGCTGCAGCTGGCTGCGGTGGCTCTGTGCGAAGAACTCACCGCACTCATCGGAGATGGGGTGACCATCAAATGGCCCAACGACATCTATGTGGGCGAAAGAAAAATCAGCGGCACATTATCTGAGTGTACCCTCTCTGGCACCCACATCGACACCTGTATTTTGGGCATTGGCATCAATATAAACCAGCAAGTTTTTACGAGCAATGCACCCAATCCCGTATCACTCTACCAGCTCACAGGTACCGAACACCACAGGGAAACACTGCTGAAGCAGGTGGTAAGCCGCATAGCATGGTGGATAGACAAAGCCGAAGAAGGGCATTTTAGTCTCATCCATAACCGTTATATGCAGCTGCTCTACAGACGCACAGGCATCCACCCCTACCGTGATGCCAACGGCATGTTTAAAGCCACCATTCAAGGCATCACTCCCTACGGCCATCTACTGCTAAGAAAAGAGAACGGCGAGGTAAGCGAATATGCTTTCAAGGAGGTGCAGTTCGTATTATTGAGAAAACAAAAAGACATATAAAACAAAAAAAACATGAAGCGATTTAACAGAATCTTATTGAAACTCAGTGGAGAGAGTTTGATGGGCAAACAGAGTTATGGCATTGATCCTGAACGCCTGGGCGACTATGCCAAACAAATCAAGGAAGTGCACGAAATGGGTGTACAGATTGGCATTGTGATTGGTGGCGGCAATATCTTTAGAGGCTTGAGCGGTTCTCAAAAGGGTTTCGACCGTGTCAAGGGCGACCAGATGGGCATGTGTGCCACCGTAATCAACTCGCTGGCATTGAGTTCTGCCCTTGAAGCACAGGGTGTGAAGACCAAGGTGCTCACCGCCATCCGTATGGAGCCTATTGGTGAGTTCTACACCAAATGGAAAGCCATCGAAGCAATGCAGGCAGGCTATGTATGTATCTTCTCTGCTGGTACAGGTTGCCCCTACTTCACCACCGACACGGGTTCCAGTCTGCGCGGCATTGAAATTGAAGCAGATGTGATGCTGAAAGGCACCCGTGTGGATGGCATCTACACCGCCGACCCAGAGAAAGACCCCACCGCCACCAAGTTTAAAGAGATTACCTACGACGAGATTTACGCTCGCGGACTAAAGGTAATGGACCTCACCGCCACCACCATGTGCAAGGAAAACAATCTGCCCATCTATGTGTTCAATATGGATATTGTAGGCAATCTGAAGAAGGTAATGGAGGGAGAAGACATAGGCACCTTGGTTCATTAAGTCTATAGTGCTTTCCCTCTTGTCTGACAGAGATACCAAATCAATAAGAAACCGCCCGATACAGTTGCATGTTGTATCGGGCGGTTTCTTATTCTGCTTTATTCTTCTGTGAATTCCACATATTCACCTTCATCATCCGAAATGATGCGTGCACCTGTTTGCTGGGGATTACGCAAATCAGTAATGGTGTTCCCCTCATCGGTATGCACATGCCGGTTTTCGGTGCTTTGTCTCTCACCTCTCTGAGATGTTCTGTCACCAGCTTTCCCGTTGAAGCCATACTGTTGCTGTCTTCTGCCCGTATAGTCACGGTTGTGTCTATTGGTTCGTGCATCATCTTCAGAAGACAAATTCTTGAAGAACTTTGCACTTCTGTACAAGAAACGCAACACCACAAAGCCCACCACTGCGAATAACGCAAGTAGCAGAAGCACTATAGTCATCAAGCCCTTCAGTATCATGTCTTTCTATTTTGGTTGTTTTCAGCACTTGTTTCTCTTTGCTGTGAGCACTGACAAGAGCACATACCATGCCACGATGGCAGCAAAACCACTGATATGCAGGAACAAAATCATCGGCACACACGAGATCACGAAGATATACTTTACCTCGTTGCCCTTCCAGCCCCAATGTTTGAATTTCAGAGCAAACATAGGCACTTCAGCCACCAGCATATAGCTCATCAGCAGCATCAGCACCATTGTTCCTGCCACCATCTCTACCGTTTGCATCAAGTAGTTCTCCATTCCCACTATCAGCGAAGCCCAAAACAGTGCATTGGCAGGGGTAGGCAAACCAATGAATGAGGTAGTCTGGCGCTCGTCTAAGTTGAATTTTGCCAGTCTCAAAGCAGAGAATGCAGCCATGATAAAGGCAGAGAAAGGCACAATCTGCGCAAGATTGCCCCACACAGACATTCTGCACATTGACCAAAGCACACTGTATATCATGGCCGAAGGCGCCAGTCCAAAGGTGATAACATCTGCCAGCGAGTCGAGTTCCTTGCCTATGGGCGAAGAAACACCAAGCAAGCGTGCCGACATACCATCAAAGAAGTCGAATACAGCACCCATGACAATGAAGAAGAAAGCCTTTTCGTATAGTCCCAAAAAAGCAAAATAGGTAGCTATTGCACCACAGATAAGGTTGCAACAGGTGATTGTGTTGGGTATGTTCTTGGTAATGAAGTTAGCCATTGTCTATTCCTTAATGAAGAGATCCCCTTTCCATTGAAATGGGCATCCCCTTTCTATTTGGGCAGTTTTGCTATCATTGTTTGGTCGCCAGTGGTGGATTGTCCCATCTTGACACACACCTCCGAGCCCAATGGCAGATATACATCCACACGCGAGCCCAGTTTGATAAATCCGAGATGCTCATCAATAAAACACTCTTCACCAGCTTTGGCGTAGGTCACAATGCGTCGGGCCATAGCACCTGCAATTTGCCTGCACAGCACCTGATGCCCCTCCGGAGTTTCTATCAGCACATCGGCATGTTCATTTTCTTCACTTGCCTTGGGCAGCCATGCCTTGTGAAAGTTGCCGTCCTTGTGCTTCACCGAGAGAATCTTGCCATCTACCGGAAACCAGTTGGCATGCACATTCACCAAACTCATAAAGATCGACACCATCACCCTGCGGTCATGGAAATATTCGTTTTCGTCCACCTCTTCTATCACCACCACCTTACCATCTGCAGGTGCCACTACTGTGCGTTCAGTATCTGCATTGTAATAGCGTATGGGGCAGCGATAAAAATTGAGCACTATCGCCCAAACAGTGCCAAAGACAGCCACAAAGGCCCAAAAGGCATACTTACACTCTACAAACTGCCACAGTAAAACGGCAATTGCCACAATCAGCAGCAGACTATAGACCAAGGTGTTCGTACCCTCGTGGTGTATTCTTATCTTTTTCAGTTTACGGATTCTTTCTCCCATGTGTCGTTAGATTATTGTCTTAGACTTCCTTTCCATCCCTCCAAGAGGCGACAAACCGAGTACAAATTTACTTTTATTCAATTTGCAAAGGTAGTTTTTTTTTTAAACACTCACAAATATTTACCGCTTTTCTTTTGGTTGTCTCGGCGATTAGGAGTAACTTAGCATCGCAAAACCAATATCTTAATCCCTTTTTCCTTATGCAAGATTTCGTACACCTCCACGTGCACACCTATTATTCCATCCTTGATGGTCAGTCAAAGATCAGCAAATTGGTTGACAAGGCTATTGCCAACGGCATGCGTGGCATGGCTATCACTGACCACGGCAACATGTTTGGCATCAAGGAGTTTTTTGACTACTGTGGTGGTGTGAACAAGAAGCGCAAAAAAGATGGACTGGAACCCTTCAAGCCCATCTTTGGCTGTGAGATGTACGTGGCACGACGCAGAAAAGAGGACAAGGATAAGGATAAGGGCGACCGCAGTGGCTATCACCTCATTGTATTGGCAAAGAACGAGAATGGCTACAAGAACCTCATCAAACTGGTGTCAAACTCATGGGTGGATGGCTATTATATGAGGCCACGTACCGACCGTGCCGATTTGGAACGCTATCACGAAGACCTGATTGTATGCTCGGCATGTATTGCCGGCGAGGTTCCGGCAAAGATATTGGGCAGCAAAGCAGAGCGCAATGTGTGCACTGAAGAGGCATTGAAGCAACGCATGGATGAGGCCCGCGAGGCTGTGCAGTGGTACAAGCGGGTGTTTGGCGACGACTACTACCTGGAACTGCAACGCCACGAGGTGAAAGACCCCACCATACGCGCCAACCGTGAAGCCTTTCCCTTGCAGCAACGTGCTAATGCAGGATTGATAGAACTGGCAAAGGAGTTTGGCATCAAACTGATTTGCAGCAACGACGTGCACTTTGTGGATCAGGAGAATGCAGAAGCCCACGACCACCTGCTATGCCTTTCCACTGGCAAAGACCTGAACGACCCCGACCGTATGATATACACCAAACAGGAGTGGTTCAAGACAAAAGAGGAGATGAACGAGGTGTTTGCAGATATCCCCGAGGCACTGGCAAACACCACAGAGATTCTCGACAAGGTGGAGATGTATTCCATTGACCACGACCCCATCATGCCTTTCTTTCCCATTCCCGAGGAGTTTGGAACAGAAGAACTTTGGCGTAAAAGATTTTCTGAAGAAGACTTGTTCCGCGAGTTCACCACCGATGAGAATGGAGAGAA
>SAMEA3663028__coassemble_342_pt1 | contig 19346 bp, 17 predicted proteins | sample SAMEA3663028__metabat2_low_PE_038 | metagenome-assembled genome bin SAMEA3663028 (sample SAMEA3663028) | pig gut metagenome | biome: pig gut; feature: pig-associated habitat; material: faeces | place: France | collected 2012 | reverse complement strand
TCTTGTCTGTAACCTTGGCATCATAGTGGTCAAAATCTGCCGGAGCCTGTACCACAGGCTGTTTCAGCAGTTTCATATTACCCACACCCTGAATCTGTACCGATAGCTTTACAGGATCGTTGGCTTTCACCTGCGACTTGTCCAGACTTACCTTCATGGTGAATGTACCTACACCCAAAGAAAAATCGGCAGGCTTGGCTGGGAGCGGCTGCACCTGAACAGACAACGAAGGTGCCACAATCTTACGTTGTGTTTCCACATAGCCAGAACCGCCATTAAAAAAAGCCTCGAACGGGTCGATATTGCGGTTGACCTGTATCACCGTACCCGTGAAAGGAATAGACGGTATAGTGAGCTTTCCTGTTACCTGTGGGAACATCACATACTGGCTCCAGGTCACCGTTTTGTAGGTTTTACCGCCCAACTGCTCCACTTTGAAACTCTTTTGTGCTGGCAGTGGAATCTCTTGCGTATGGAAGCCTTTCAGGTCGGGCATCTTACCGTTGAGTTGTGTAAGCTGCACTTGCGAATACACCTTATAGGTAAGCAATATGGGCTCCTGCTCCACCACCGTGCTTTTGTTTGCACTTACCTTAATAAACAGTTCACCATTGCCCCCTCTATTTCCCATACTTCCGTTAGCACTGCTGTGCGAGCCACCAGAGTTTCCCTGTGTGGCATTGCCGGAAACTTCTATCTTCAATGTGTTTGATGATAGAGGTTTACCATCTGCCGTGATATGTGCAGCCGGAATGGTGTATGTACCTGGCTTGGTGGGCAACAAAATAAATGTATAGGTAATGGATGCAGATGAAGTGGTGCGTCCATTGATAATCTGTATGCTCTGCTGAGAAGAGGTACTGGGTCCCATCAGCACATCAAATGCAGAAGGAAACTGCGGAGCACGGAAATCACTGACCTGCTGCGTTGACACCGTAAATGACAAGCGGAACTCTCGTCCAGTCTGCACCTGCGAGGGAGCCGAGGCACGAAATGTTTGTGCTGATAGTGCTCCAACAGGTATTGCACCCTCTTCCTGAAAGATGAGGGGCAGAACACCCATCCATAATAACACGCTTAAAATAAGATATCTCTTCACCATAGTCATTACCAATTTTTCTCAAGCACTCTGCTGCGAGGCTGCTGCATTTTCTCTTTCATACGTTCCTGCGTATTGCGTTCCTGCTGCATGGCAGCATTGAGCATCTGTTCAGCATTTTCCTTGCTCATCTTGTTTTCGGGCTTGGGTTGCTGCTTATCCTGTTTCTTATCCTGTTTATCTTGTTTCTTATCTTGCTGTTTTTGCTCCTTATCCTGCTTGTCTTGATTCTGCTTATTATCTTGATTCTGCTGTTTCTGATCTTTCTGCTGCTGTTTCTGCAAGCGCTTGCACAATGCCAGATTATATCGAGTCTCATCATCTATGGGATTAAGACGAAGCGACTGTTTGTAATAGTTGATGGCATCGCTATAGAGCTTGTTTTTCTGCGCCAGCACGCCCATGTTATGGTAACCGATAGCCTTACGCAGAGGCGACTTTTCTATAGTAACACCTTTCTCGAACATGGCAGCAGCCAAAGAGTCTTTGTTTTGTGCCAACAGAGCATTGCCAAGGTTGTACAACGCTTGAGCATTGTTGGCATTGTGCTCCAATGCCTTTCGGTAGCTCACTTCAGCCTCAGCAAAGCGCTCCTTACGAAACTGGGTGTTGCCTTGACGTATCAATGCACGGTCTTTCGACACTCCCTGTGCATTGGCAGCTAAAGTGCAAAACCACAGACAAGCAAGGAGCAACAGCGTGGTTTCTCTGCGACGAGGGCGAAAAAGGCGGAAGCGCTGAGACAAGGGATTGCGCCCCTGTAACACCATCACCTCTAACACCAATAAGAGGAGTGCCAAAAGTCCAAAAGCCTGAAACTGCTCTGCATAGTCGCTGTAAATGGTTGTTTCCATCTCTTTGCGTGCCAATGTAGATAGTGCCTCTTCCAACTTGCGCTGTGCATCGCTGTTGTTTTCCACATGGATATAGGTGCCTCCACCTGCCTGTGCCACCTCACGACACATCTGTTCGTTGAGTGCAGTCATTACAGTCTGTCCTGTATTGTCTTTCATAAAGTCTCCATTACCCACGGGGATAGGAGCACCCGAGGCGGTTCCTACACCCAACACATACACTTTAAGTCCCTGCTTGGCGGCCTCTTTGGCTGCCTCAAGGGCACCTCCCTCATGGTTCTCTCCATCAGTGATGATGATAATGGCACGCCCCACCCCCTGCTGTTTGGTAAAACTCTGACTTGCCATGGAGATGGCACGGGCTATATCTGTGCCTTGCGTATTGATAAGCGAAGGAGATATACTGCTGAGAAACATCTTGGCAGAAACAAAGTCGGTAGTAATGGGCAACTGTACAAAAGCATCTCCTGCAAAAACAATCAGACCTATCTTGTCATCGTGAAACTTGTCTATCATGTTCTCAACCATCATCTTGCAACGGTCCAAACGAGAAGGAGCTACATCAGTGGCAAGCATGGAATTGCTGACATCCATACAAATCAACGTCTCTATACCCGCACGTTTCTCTTTGTTGATAGATATGCCTTGCTGCGGACGTGCCAACATCACACACATCAATGCCCACGACAACAGGAGCATTGAAAACTTGATGCCTGGACGCCAGTGCGACACATTGGGCATGAGTTGTTTTAAGAGTGCGGCATCTCCCATGCGGTGCAACAATTTGCTGCGGTGGCGCATCACAAAGAAACGCAACAACATCAGCAAGGGGATGACTGCCAAGAGGAACAAATATTGTGGATCTGCGAACCTAAACATGATAACTGATATGTGGCTGTAATAAATTTTTCATTCAGATTTTGGACCTATGGAATACGACGAAACAGGGTGAGACTGAACAGTAATTCAAGGAACAACGCCACCATTGCCACAGCCACCAACGGCTGAAACACATCATAGCGTCGCGAAAACTGCTTGACATTCAACTTACTTTTCTCCAGTTTGTCGATTTCTTTATATATCTCGTGCAACTCACGGGTATTGGTGGCACGATAAAACTTACCATCTGTAGCGACAGCAATATTGGCAAGTGTCTGGGTGTCTATCTCAACAGGGATATTGACATACTGTACGCCACCTGCCACAGGCATGGGATAAGGGGCTGTTTTATTGGTGCCCACACCAATGGTATATACCCTGACACCCAGGCTCTTGGCAATCTCTGCTGAAGTCATAGGAGACAAGTCGCCCATGTTGTTTGAACCATCGGTAAGCAATATCACCACCTTGCTTTTTGACTTGATATCCTTGAGGCGGCTCACTGCATTGGCCAATCCCATGCCAATGGCGGTTCCATCCTGAATCAAGCCACGGGCTGCTATATCGGGCTGCACGCCATGCAACATCTGTAGCAGAGTGGCATGATCGGTAGTCATGGGGCACTGGGTAAACGCTTCGCCAGCAAATACGGTGAGGCCGATATTATCGTTTTCCCTGTCACTGATAAACTCTGTTGCTACCTGACGGGCTGCTTCAATACGATTGGGTTTCAAATCTTCTGCAAGCATACTGGTGGAAACGTCAATAGCCAGCATGATGTTGATGCCCTCCACCTCACGGCTTTGCCACGCATTGCGTGTTTGAGGGCGTGCCAATGCCACAACAATACACACAAAAGCCACCAAACGTAGTATCATGGACAGGGGCATGAGACGCACACGCCACGATGTGGGTACACGACTGAACACCTGTGTGGAACTGACACGCATGGTGGGTTCAGACTTCTTGCGGAACATAAGATACCACACCAAATAAGGTATCACCAACAGAAGGAGTAGAAGATATTCTCGATTTGCAAATTCCATAACTATCTATATAATGTACGCAAAACGCAGACTGCCTACCATGCCATGATGTCTGCTATCTGATAAACCACATACCCCAACAATGCGAGTATCTGCACAAACAGCAGAACAACAACCACGCGAAGCCATCTGCGCTTGAAAAGCACTTTCTGCTGCTGCTCGGTAAGCTGAGGCTTGGGCTGCTCTTGTTGTGGCAGAGCCTCTACCTTGGTGGCATTGATAAAGTCTATTGCACTGAGCAGGTTCTTGTCGTTCTCGTTGATAAGGGTAGAATATTTGGCAAACTTCACAAGGTCGGCGGTCACGAAAAGTTCTTTCAACTCTCCTATACCGCCTGTATCTTGCTCTGAAGTGAGGCGCTCGATAATCTCACTGCTGGTCATCTCCATGGCACTGAAATGATAACGCTCCTCAATATACTTGCGCAGTGTGTCGGTAAGACGTGTGTAATACTCCTTGGAGTTTTCAGAAGAGACAAGATTAGACGCCTTGATAAGGGCTATCTGCTCCATTGCCTTTTGATGAGGCAGTATTCTCTTGATAGGCTTCAGGGAAATCTTGATAGGCTTGCCCGAACGCAAGCGCACATACAACCACAACAGTAGCACGCACTCTAACATCAGCAGGATGCTCAGCCACAACGCAGCCGACCACTCTGACCAAAGGAAGGGGTTATCTTGAACATCCTTTGGAGGGAAAAACTTGTCCATCTGCGTGGTATCTACCTCCACCTCCAAAACTTTCAGAGCCAGACTTTTGGTTTTTATCGTCTTATTTCCCACCTGTACGGCAAGGGGAGGCAAATAGTAGAGTGCTCCATCAAAGGCTGTCAGACGGTAGTTTCGCACATGGCACTCCATCCCCTCTTCACTGGCAGCAATCACAGGCTCATCTTTATGAGAGAGAACCTCTATACCCGCTACCATTGTACTGTCGCCATGATATTCAGGGAAAACCACTGCGGCGCCCTTGGGAGAAATGGCAGAAACGGAGAGGATGGCTTGCTCGCCTATCATCATCTCTACCCGACTTATCTTTGCCTCTACACTTCCCTGCGCCTTGACGCCAAGGGAAAGAAGGAACAAAAATGCAGTTATTACGACTTGCTTCATGATACGTATTTTGTTTGACGCAGGGTAAACATCTCTTTCAGCGCACGCACAAAATCGCCCTCGGTAGATACGCTCACCTGACTGATGCGGCTCTTGCTCATCACCTCTGACAAACGAGACTGATTTTCCTGCCAGTGGCGACTGTACAAACGGCGCAATTTGCTGCTGCTGGTATCAACATACTGCTCATATCCCGTTTCTGCATCCACCACTTTGATAAGTCCCACATCGGGCAACTGCGCCAACCAGCGGTCATATACCTGTATGGCCATCAAGTCGTGTCTCCGACCTGCCATCTGAAAAACAGGATGGGAATAATTGGCATCTGGAATCACAAAATCGCTTAACAGAAAGGCGGAGCAACGTCTCTTCATCACCTGCATCAGAAACTGAAGGGCCACCGATAAGTCGGTATGTGTGCTGGAGGGCTGGAAATCAAGCATTTCACGGATAAGGTGCAAGATGTGCTTACGTCCCTTTTTGGGAGGAATATACTTCTCTATCCTGTCAGAAAAGAACACCATACCCACTTTGTCGTTGTTTTGAATAGCACTGAATGCCAACGTGGCGGCAATCTCTGTCACCATGTCACGCTGCAACTGTCCGCGAGTACCAAAATTTAACGAACCGCTCACATCCACGAGAAGCATCAGGGTGAGTTCACGCTCCTCTTCGAATACCTTGACATAGGGATGGTGAAAACGTGCCGTGACATTCCAGTCAATATCACGCACATCATCCCCATACTGATACTCTCTGACCTCGCTGAACGCCATACCCCTACCCTTAAAAACTGAATGGTAAGACCCAGCGAAAACGTTGGCACTGAGTCCGCGCGTCTTTATTTCAATGCGCCGCACACGCTTGAGTATCTCTTGAGTATCCATGACTTTGTTTTCTGTATATCCAAATTGTTCCGCATCTGCGATTATCTAAAGCTGTATGTGCCAAACACATAAACATCAAGGCACTTCTACCTTGTTGATAACACGGCTGATAATCTCCTCAACACTCACTCCCGTGGCTTCTGCCTCGTAGGTAAGACCTATACGATGACGCAACACATCGTGTGCCACAGAACGGATGTCTTCAGGCACCACATAGCCACGCTGCTTGATAAAGGCATAGGCGCGAGCGGCACGAGCCAAACAGATACTTGCACGAGGACTGCCACCAAACGCTATGAGGGGTGTCAAATCAGACAAACCGTATGTATTGGGAAAACGAGTTGCAAAAACAAGGTCGGCCACATAGCGCTCAATTTTTTCATCAATATATACCTCGCGCACCACCTCACGGGCTTCCATGATATCCTGGGCTGTGGTCACAGGTCGCACTTCTGGCAGTGTTCCAGCCAAGTTCTCTCTCACAATACGACGCTCTTCCTCAATAGAGGGATAAGACACCACCACCTTCATCATAAAACGGTCCATCTGCGCCTCAGGCAAAGGATAAGTTCCCTCTTGTTCTATAGGGTTCTGAGTTGCCATCACCAAGAAAGGAGCGGGCAAAGCAAAAGTGGTATTGCCAATGGTTACCTGCTTTTCCTGCATGGCTTCCAACAGCGCACTCTGCACTTTGGCTGGCGCACGGTTTATCTCATCTGCCAACACAAAATTGGCAAATACCGGACCTTTTTGCACTTTAAACGACTCATCTTTCTGGGAATAGACCATGGTACCCACCACGTCGGCAGGAAGAAGGTCGGGAGTGAACTGCACCCTGCTGAACTGGGAGTCGATGAGTTGCGACATCGTCTTGATGGCCAATGTTTTTGCCAAACCTGGCACACCTTCAAGAAGAATATGTCCGTCGCTCAGCAATGCTATCAGCAACGCATCAATCAGATGGCGCTGTCCTACAATCACCTGGTTCATTCCTGTTGTCAGATTAGTGACAAACATGCTCTTCTGAGCAATCCTTTCATTCAATAGTCTTATATCTATCGATTCTGCCATGATGTATAATTTGTATTTAATGTTCTCTGCACAATATGCAAGCTCACTGGCAATATGCTATGCCTACGCTCCACATTTGTGGCGCAAAAGTAATCATTTAATGGCTGAAATTGGAAAATCTCGCTCTAAATAATATTAAAAAGTCAAATATAGAAAAACCACTAAGCGTAAAGAGCCGTTAAGCACAAGCCACGAAGTGTTAAATTGCAACAAAAGATAATGACAAAATGGCGGTTTAAGGTTTTTTGCGTCTATTTTTGCACCCCAAGAAAAAGAACGGTGCGGTGCTATGGCATCCAGCATCAACATTCAAAAAGAGTACTAACTTAAAAATAAAAACGGTATGAACATGAAAAAGATTGTGAACATTCTCTATCCCACCGCTTGCGCTGTGGCTATCACACTTTCCGTAGCAGCATTCAACAAAGCAGGCGCTGCCACCACCAATCCAGCCACCACACAAACATCCCCTGCACCGCAACCCGTAGATTTGACATACGCTGCAGAAAAGTCTCTGCCCTCTGTAGTACATATCAAATATGTGCAGAACAGTAAGATAAGGACTGTGGACGTACAGAGTGACCCCTTCAGCGATTTCTTCAACGACCCATTTGGAGGTTTCTTTGGCAGAGGAAACGGTGGGACACAGAAACGACAAGTTCAAACTCCCAAGAAAACAGCAACGGGCTCGGGAGTGATCATTTCCTCAGATGGCTATATCGTGACCAATAACCATGTGGTAGATGGTGCTGATGAACTTACCGTGACACTCAATGATAATACAGAACACTCTGCCCGAATCATCGGTACAGACAAGACTACCGATTTGGCACTTATCAAGATTGACGGGAAAAACCTGCCTGCAATCACCATCGCAAACAGCGATGATATAAAGGTAGGTGAATGGGTGCTGGCTGTAGGCAATCCTCTGGGACTGAACAACACTGTAACTGCTGGTATTGTGAGTGCCAAAGCACGCTCACTGGGAGCCAATGGTGTGGAATCGTTTATTCAAACAGATGCTGCCATCAATGCTGGAAACTCTGGAGGTGCATTGGTGAATACCAGAGGCGAACTGGTGGGTATCAATGCCATGCTTTACTCACAAACAGGTGTGTACAGCGGATATGGTTTTGCTATCCCCACCTCGATTATGAATAAGGTGGTGGAAGATCTGAAACAGTATGGTACAGTGCAGAGAGCACTGATAGGCATACAGGGCATTGATGTAAAGAACTACGTGGACGCACAAAAAGACCAAGGCAAGGAGATTGACTTGGGTACCATGGAGGGTATCTACGTGGCCAAAGTTACTGAAGGCGGAGCCGCTGAGGAAGCAGGAATCAAAGAAGGAGATGTGATTGTGGAAGCCAACGGACAGAAAGTAACTAAGATGGCAGAACTACAAGAAGCCATTGCACAAAAAAGACCTGGCGAAAAGATTACACTATCTTATCTGCACAACAAGAAAAAACACACAGCGACTGTAACCTTGAAAAACGAGCAGGGAAGCACCAAAGTAATCAAGAACATGGATCTTGATGTGCTGGATGCCAACTTCAGAGAAGTGACAGAAGCACAGAAACAGCAGTTGAATATCAACTATGGTCTGGAGGTAATGAAAGTGAACAACGGTAAACTCAAAGAAGTAGGCATAGGCAAAGGCTTTATCATCCAGCGTGTCAACGACCAAAGCATCAAAACCATCGAGGACTTGCAAAAAGTGGTGAAAGAAGCCTCTACCAGCAAGGAGCCCGTGCTCTACATACAAGGTATCTACCCCACTGGCAAAAAAGCATACTTTGCCGTAGGTTTGGACAACTAACAACCATTGCATCACACTACCGTGTAGGAGGCGAGTTCTCATTGCAGATGCTTGTCTCCTACTTTTATTTTAATCCAATACGGTCAAAGGCAGTGTGTTTGCACATCACAACCTAACAATTGGGTTGAGTTCAATATTTTTCGCTTTATGTGCCATTTTACTTAGAAAAACAAAGGAGAGTTGCTTTTTTACACATAAAATGATTAACTTTGCCACGTTAATGACCAAAGAAAGCCACCATGAGACAACTGAAAATCATTAAATCTATCACTAATCGGGAAAGTGCCGCTCTGGAAAGATATCTGCAAGAGATAGGCAAAGAAGAGATGGTCACTGCTGAAGAGGAAGTGGAACTGGCACAACGGATAAAAAAAGGTGACCAGAAGGCTTTGGAAAGACTTACCAAGGCAAATCTAAGGTTTGTTGTTTCTGTGGCGAAACAATATCAGAACCAAGGGCTGGGCCTTGCCGACCTCATCAACGAAGGAAATATGGGACTCATCAAGGCAGCAGAAAGGTTTGACGAGACAAGAGGTTTCAAATTCATTTCATACGCTGTATGGTGGATTAGACAGAGCATCCTTCAAGCCATCGCAGAGCAAAGCAGAATAGTGCGACTTCCCCTGAATCAGGTGGGTTCTGTGGCAAAGGTAAATCGGGTGTTAAGCAAGTTTGAACAAGAGAACGAGCGACGACCATCAGTAGATGAGATTTCTGAAAGAATTGACCTGCCGGAGGATAAAATAGACGATGCACTGAGAGCGCAAAACAAGCACATCTCCATGGACGCACCTATATATGAGGGGGAAGACGGAAATATGCTCGACACGATGGTGAACGATGACTCTCCTATGGCAGACTACCAGTTGTTGAAAGAATCACTCAAAGAGGAAATTCACTCGGCGCTCAATGGTCTAAGCGACAGGGAGAAAAGCGTTATCGAAGCATTCTACGGCATTGGGATGCCTGAAATGACTCTCGATGAGATTGGCTCCAAATACGGACTGACACGAGAACGAGTGAGACAGATTAAGGAAAAAGCCATCAGACGACTGAGAAACAATACCTACAACGAAGTGCTGAAAACCTATTTAGGATAGAACGCACATCAATACAACATAACCCCATAACACCGCAACAAAGCTGTTATTTCCCAATAAAAAGGACATAAAAATCAAAAGAATGAGAAGAACAACCGTTTTATATTCGTTGATGATAACCCTGGTGTGTTTGCTGGCTGCAATGCCATACACCGCAGATGCAAAGAAAAAACAAGCTCCGAAGATGTATATATGTGGGTTCTCTGCATCTTTCAACGACTCCATTGTATATTTTACTGACCTCCAGGAAATGGAAAACGTGTGGTATGAAAGCAAAACAAAGTTCATCCTTTCAAGGGAGGAATATGCAATACAGTTGAAGTCTTACCTTACCAACGAATGTGGACTGAAAGCACGCACCTGTATCGTGCTGTGTGGCAGAAAAAAGAAAAAAGTAGAAAAGAAGTTGATGAAACTGAAACGGCAATATACAGTCAAGGCAAAAGGCATGTATGACATCAGGCATATCAATCATGGCGACTTCACCTTCAAACCCGTAGAGTATTCCGAGGATGAATAATTGCCAGTACTTCTACCGCATAGCAGATGAGCCTATCTGCATCGAACACGCCAAAGAGATGGAAGAGCATTTGCCCTCGCTGAGGCCATTTGCAATAAGCAAGGAACAAATGGCTGAGGGCGAGACTTTGCTGTTTACACTTAAAATCGAAGAATCGCTACAAGCAGATGCAAACACCACTACGGTAAAAGACTTTGATACTGGCAATGGACTGACTTTGGTGCAAGTGCGTCAGAACGGTGGGCAGCAATTTCATATCAAGAACACAGATGGGAAGTTGTGCTGCTTGCTACAAACCAGTGACGATTTCAGCCAATGCAGTTGTGCCGTATATGGAGACTCTACCATGAGATATTTTGGTCTGAACAACGCACTCATGCTGGTTTTCGCCTTCGCTGCAAGTTTCAGAAAAACGCTGATGATTCATGCTTCTTGCATCTCATTTCAAGGAAAAGGATACCCCTTTTTGGCGAAGAGCGGAACAGGAAAGAGCACACACAGCGCCCTATGGATGAAACATCAAGAGGGTGTGAGCCTGATAAACGACGACAATCCCATCATTAAAATTATCAACGGTCAAGCATGGATATACGGTTCTCCATGGAGCGGCAAAACGCCCTGCTACAGAAACGTGAAGTATCCTTTGGGAGCACTTACACTGATCAGCAGAGCTCCACACAACAGCATTGAGAAGATGAATGTACTGCAAGCATTGGTCATGCTGATACAGTCGTCATCTTCCATGGCGTGGAACAAGGAGATACAAGACAATCTTTACAATATCCTTTCGCAGATTATCAAGGTCACACCCGTATATAAACTGCACTGCCTGCCCAACAAGGAGGCCATGGAGGTGTGTAAGAAAGGAATAACAAGAATGTAGAGCCGCACAATATTGACAGGAAAAAGCATGAAACTACAAAAGCCCAATGAGATACTCATCCCAGAGATTGCAAAACTGATTCAGGAGGGACATAGCGTCACCCTGACACTCTCTGGCAACAGCATGAGACCATTCCTGAAGGATAAAAGAGACACGGCAAAACTGGTGAAGACAAACGAACTGCATATTTTTGACATCGTTTTGGCAGAAGTGTCTCCCAAGAGGTATGCACTGCACCGCATCGTTCAACTGAAAGGCGACGAGGTGACACTACTTGGCGATGGCAACCTAACGCCTGAACACTGCCAAAGAAAAGATGTGATTGCCAAAGCTGTACTCTTTTATAGGAAAGGAAAACAAACACCAGACAATCCAGAATCAAGAAAGTGGAAGTGCTATGCCTGGTGCTGGCACAAACTACACCCCGTCAGAAGGTACTTGCTGGCTTTGCACAAACTGCTTTTTGGCTGATGGTGCGCATCACAAAAATAAGAATAAAAAAACTTACATCAGAACTTAACGCTATGAAGAAAAAAAAAGGATTTGAATTGAGAGACGTATGCGGTGAAAACATCATCGTGGCATCAGGTATCGAGAACATTGATTTCAACCATATCATCAGCATGAACGAATCAGCTGTGTTCCTATGGAAAACCATTGCAGAAGAGTTTACTGTTGAGCAACTGACGGAGATTCTACAACAAGAATATGACGTAGATGCAGCCACGGCACAAAAAGACGTGACAGCCTTGGTAAAGCAGTGGAAAGAAGCTGGTATCGTTGAATAAATCCTACTCCGCCTTCTGATACCATTCTCTGAGCAGGGCATGGGGCACTCCCATTTGCTCCATTTGCTTCAGTACTTTTCGTGCCCGTTTTTTCTTGTTCATCGCAATCAACAGTCGCACCATCGAAATCCTATAATCATTGTTATTTGGACTAAGTTCGATGGCACGCTCCCAATCGTACAAGGCAGCATCCTGCTGATTTATCTTTTCGTCAAAACCAGCACGGGCTACATATGCCGTGGCACTGTCGGGATATAGAGTAACCAAAGAGTTGAGAATATCAGAAGCTTCGTTCATTCTTTCGCTCCGCATACATACCTGCGATTGGCACAACATTGCCTCAAAATGGAATGGACAGTGCTTCAGAATGGCGGCATAGTCGTTGAAAGCAAAGTCATAGAGCCTTTTTTCTGTATAGACATACGCTCTAAAAAACAAGGCTGAAAGGTTGTTGGGTTCATGCTGCAACACCAGATTGTACTCTTCCAGTGCATAGTCAATCTGTCCTAACTGCAGATTGACAGCCGCTTTTTTCAGGTGCAGTTCCGTGGAATACGGACTGACAGCAATTTGGTTCCTTAATGTCTGGAGAGAATCACGCAATAATGCAGTTGGCTGTGCCATAAGCACTTGCCAACTGCATGCTGACGCAATGATAAGTATTGCAAATCGTTTAGGCAGCATTTACTGCTTATTGATGTAATCAACAATCCAAGCACCCACCTCTTTGGTGCCATACTTTTCGCCACCCTCTACCTGTATCTCGGGGGTGCGCACATTGGCATCAAGTGAAGCATCCACAGCCTTGCGTATCAAAGCACCTTCTTCTTTCAAATCAAAGTACTCGAAGAGCATGGCTACAGAGAGAATCTGTGCCAACGGATTGGCGATATTCTGCCCCTTTGCCTGTGGCCAAGATCCATGTACTGGTTCAAATACAGGAGTGCTTTCGCCCGTTGAAGCAGAGGGAAGCAAGCCCATCGAGCCTGAAATACAGCTACCTTCATCTGTAAGAATGTCACCAAAGGTGTTTTCTGTAACCATCACATCAAAGAATTTTGGCTCGGCTATCATGCGCATAGAGGCATTGTCCACAAACATGTAATCTACATTTACATCAGGATACTGCGGCTCCATCTCCTTGGCTATCTGTCTCCAAAGGCGACTGGATGCCAACACATTGGCTTTATCCACCACTGTAAGATGATGATTTCTCTTACGTGCATATTCAAAGCCTACTTTCAAGATACGCTCCACCTCTGGACGGGTGTAATAATTGGTGTCGTAGGCCTTGTCATTGTCTTGATACTTCTCGCCAAAATACATTCCACCTGTCAACTCACGGATGCACACAAAGTCAGCACCATCTACCAATTCTGATTTCAATGGAGACTTATGCACCAAGCACTTGAAAGTTTGCACAGGACGGATATTGGCAAAGAGTCCCAACTTTTTTCTCATTGCCAGCAGTCCCTGCTCAGGACGAACCGTGGCTGTGGGATTGTTGTCAAACTTAGGATCACCCACGGCAGCAAACAGCACAGCATCCGCCTCCTTGCAAATCTGGTAGGTTTCTTCGGGGAAGGGGTCGCCAACCTCATCTATGGCATGTGCACCGCACAATGCCTTCTGATAGCTCACTTCGTGGTTAAACTTGGCAGCAACGGCATTCATTACAGCCACACCTTGCTCCATAATTTCCGGTCCGATACCATCTCCCGGAAGAACTGCAATTTTTAATTTCATATTTCTATTATTCTTTTTCAAAGTGGCACCCTTGCGCACCACATTCATGGTTTTACTCTTCTATAATATTCAGCATCTTGAACGTGGCTTTGATAGCCGCCTCTGTTTGGTCGGCATCCAAACCTCTGGTTCTGATAATCTTGTCCTCATTTCTCCAGGTGATGACAGTCTGCACCAAGGCGTCGGTTCGTCCGCCTGGCGGAATAGTCACCGCATAGTTGTCAAGCAGGGGGAAGGTGCGGTTCAGATTGTCCTTGTATATCTTTCGCAGTGCTTTCACAAAGGCATCATACTGTCCGTCACCCGTAGAGTCTGCCTCATACTGCTTGCCATCAATACTCACCTTGACACTTGCAATAGGTTTAAGACCATAGGCCAATGACACCATATAGCTCACCAATTTCACCTTTTCTTCTGGAACATTGTGCTTCAGCACATCACTCACGATGAACGGCAGGTCTTCCTGGGTCACAATCTCTTTTCTGTCACCAAGTTCTGTTATTCGTTTGGTCACAAGTTTTGTCTGCTCAGCAGTCAGCTCCAACCCTAGTTCCTCAAGGTTGCGTGCGATATTAGCCTTTCCGCTATTCTTGCCAAGCGCATATTCTCTTTTTCTTCCAAAACGTTCTGGCACCAGGGCATTGCAATACAGATTGTTTTTTGAATCACCGTCGGCATGTACACCTGCCACCTGCGTAAACACATTATCACCTACAATAGGCTGGTTTGGCGACACGCTGATACCAGCATAGCCTTCCACCATCTTGCTAATAGCATTCAGTTGATCTTCCTGTATGCTTGTCTTTGCCTCAAACTGGTCTTTCAATATCACCTGCACACTGGAAAGCGGTGCATTTCCACACCTCTCTCCCAAACCGTTTACAGTGACATGCAGTCCCTTGGCACCGCAAAGCACGGCAGCCAGCGAATTGCTCACAGCCAAGTCGTAATCATTATGGGCGTGAAAGTCGAAATGCAGTTGGGGATACCGCTTCCTCATCTTACGGAAGAACTCTATCACCTGTAGAGGATTCAGCACTCCCAAAGTATCAGGAAGCATAAACCTCTTGATTTTGGTATCTTTCAGAGCATCAATCAGTTGATACACATACTCGGGCGATTCCTTCATACCGCCGCTCCAATCCTCCAAATATAGATTTACGGCTATTCCCCTCTGGTCGGCATAGTTCAATGAAGCCTTGATGTCTGCAATATGCTCTTCTGGTGTTTTCTTCAACTGATGCAGGCAGTGTTTTCTTGAACCCTTTGCCAGCAGATTGATGACCTGACCTCCGCAATCGCCTATCCAGTCTATAGAAGCAGTGCCATCCACAAATCCCAGCACCTCTACTCTATCCAGTTTTCCTATCTGCTTGGCATAGCGACATATCATTTTCACCGCATCTTTCTCGCCCTCTGATACGCGCGCTGAAGCCACCTCTATCCTGTCCACATTCACATCCTTCAGCAACTTTCGCGCTATCATCAGTTTTTCGTGTGGCAGGAACGAGACACCGCTGGTTTGTTCACCATCGCGCAGCGTACAGTCCATGATCTCTACAAAAGGCAGAGTACGGTGGTGGGAAGTATGGTTTATTTGTTCTGCTGTTCCCATGCTTCTATCTTGTCCTTGTTCTGAAGCAAATAGTCTATATCGTCAAGTCCATTCATCAAGCAATGCTTTTTGTAGCCGTTGATGTCAAAGGTCTCTGAACTTCCTGTTGACATATTGGTCACCTTTTGGTTGGGTAGGTCCACCTCCACCTCTGTTTTAGGATCTTTCTCTATGCTTTCAAACAGTTCTGCAAGAAACTTTTCGCTCACTACCACGGGCAGCACAAAGTTGTTCAGCTCGTTGTTCTTGTGTATGTCGGCAAAAAAGCTACTGATAACCACTCTGAATCCATAACCGGCAATCGCCCATGCAGCATGTTCCCTACTAGAGCCAGAACCAAAGTTCTTGCCTGCCACAAGAATACAGCCCCCATAAATTGGGTTATTGAGAACAAAGTCTTCCTTGAGCGACCCGTCCTTGTTATATCTCCAGTCTCTGAACAGGTTCTCACCAAATCCCTCCTTGTCTGTAGCTTTCAAGAAGCGTGCAGGGATAATCTGATCTGTATCCACATTTTCCAACGGAAGGGGAACGCAAGTGCTTGTTATGACGTTAAATTTCTGTTTCATTTTTCTTTGTTTTTTCTTTTTTCAAAAACTCTGGGACTATAATAATGTGCGTGGGTCGGTAATGACACCTGTCACTGCTGCCGCAGCAGCTACCAGCGGAGAGGCAAGTATGGTACGAGCTCCCGGTCCCTGTCTTCCCTCAAAGTTTCTGTTGCTGGTAGATACAGCATACTTCCCAGCTGGAATCTTGTCATCGTTCATTGCCAAGCATGCAGAACAGCCAGGCTGACGAATTTCAAATCCAGCCTCCTTGAGTACATTATCAAGGCCCTCATCCTTAATCTGCTTATCCACTGCCCATGAGCCAGGAACAAGCCATGCCACTACATTATCGGCTTTTTTCTTTCCTTTCACCACCGAGGCAAAAGCTCTGAAATCTTCTATACGACCATTGGTACATGCACCCAAGAACACATAGTCAATAGGATGTCCAAGGAGCTTCTCGCCGGGTGCAAATCCCATGTAGCTGAGTGATTTCAGGAAAGAGGCTTTTCCTGCTTCATCCACGGTGTCGAGTGTTGGGATGGCTTCGGTAATACCAATGCCCATTCCTGGATTGGTGCCGTAGGTAACACGAGGTTCAATATCTTTGGCATCAAAATTCAATTCCTTGTCGAACACTGCATCATCACCGCTCTTCAGGGTTTTCCAATAAGCAACGGCTTTTTCCCACTCTTCGCCCTTGGGGGCATACTCTCTGCCTTTCAGATACTCAAAAGTGGTTTCATCGGGTGCAATAAACCCTCCGCGTGCACCCATCTCGATAGACAGGTTACACAGGGTCAATCTTCCCTCCATCGACATATCCTTCACCACTTCACCTGCATATTCAATGAAATAGCCTGTACCGCCTGATGTGGTCAGTTGTGCCATCAAATACAGGGCCACATCCTTGGCTGTAACCCCTGGTTGCAGTTTGCCTTGTATATTTATTCTCATCGACTTGGGTTTCTGCTGCAAGATACACTGCGAGGCCATCACCATCTCTACCTCACTGGTACCTATACCAAATGCCACTGCACCCACTGCACCGTGTGTTGATGTATGCGAATCACCGCACACGATGGTCATTCCCGGCAATGACAGTCCTTTTTCAGGCCCCACCACATGGATAATTCCATTGTCCTTAGACATCATGCCGTAGTGGGTCAAGCCAAACTCTTTGGCATTCTTAGCAAGCGTATCTACCTGTTTTTTTGAAACAGGATCTTCTATTGGTTTATCCTGATCATGAGTGGGTGTATTGTGGTCGGGCATACAGAATATCTGTTGCGGACGCAAGCACTTCAGTCCTCTGCTTCTCATGCCATCAAAGGCCTGTGGCGAAGTCACCTCATGGCAGTACAAACGGTCGATGTATAACTGTGTGGGACCGTCTGTGACGATCTGCACCACATGTTTGTCCCAAATCTTGTCAAATAGTGTATTCATAATTCCTTCAAATCTTATTTTCTAAACTTGTTTATACAGTCAATATAGGCTTCTACGGAAGCAGTAACTATATCAGTATTAGCTCCAAATCCATAATACACATTGCCGTTGTACTCTACTTGCATGTGCACCTTTCCTATATCATCAGAACCCTTGCTGATGGCTTGAATGGTAAACTCCTTCAATGTCATCTGCTTTTGGATAATCTTTTTCAATGCCCTAATAGCGGCATCCACAGGACCATTACCCGATGATGCTTCCTCAAACTTCTGACCAGAGATATCCAAGCCAATACTTGCCACACTCTTCACTCCCATGCCGGTGGTCACCTGCAAGAAGTCAAGTTTCACAGCATGTGCGTCTGCAGTATCAGCCCCTGCCAGCATCAGTATATCATCATCATTCACCTCCTTCTTCTGATCTGCCAGTTTCAAGAACTTTTGATAAATCTTGTCCACCACCTCTTCACTGGCTACATTCACGCCCAGCACACTCAGGCGATATTTCAGTGCAGCTCTTCCCGAACGTGCAGTAAGAACGATGGAGTTTTCATCAAGTCCCACATCCTTCGGGTCCATTATCTCGTAGGTCTCCACATTCTTCAGCACACCATCCTGATGAATACCGCTTGAATGTGCAAAGGCATTGCGTCCTACAATTGCCTTATTGGGCTGAACAGGCATGTTCATCAAACTGGAGATCATCCTACTGGTAGGATAAATCTTGGTGGTGTTGATATTGGTATCTACATTCAAATACTTGTGGCACTTCAATATCATCGCCACTTCCTCCAGTGAGGTATTACCTGCACGTTCTCCAATACCATTGATGGTCACCTCCACCTGGCGGGCTCCATTCAGCACACCAGACAATGTGTTTGCAGTGGCCATTCCCAAATCGTTATGGCAATGGGTAGAAATAATAGCCTTGTCTATATTATCCACATGCTCAACAAGATATTTTATCTTTGCGCCATATTCTGCAGGCAGACAATAACCTGTTGTGTCTGGGATATTCACCACTGTGGCTCCTGCCTTGATAACAGCCTCCACCACCCTGGCAAGGTATTCATTATCCGTTCTTCCGGCATCCTCTGCATAAAACTCCACATCCTCCACATAGCGCTTGGCATATTTCACAGCAGCTACAGCTCTTTCTATAATCTCCTCACGGTTGCTGTTGAACTTATATTTGATATGCGAGTCACTGGTTCCTATACCTGTATGTATGCGCTTACGCTTGGCATATTTCAACGACTCAGCAGCCACGTCAATATCCTTTTCCACTGCTCGTGTCAGCGCACAGATAGAAGGCCACGTCACCGCCTTGCTTATCTCAATCACAGAATTGAAATCACCTGGACTAGAGATAGGAAAACCCGCTTCAATCACATCCACTCCCAGTTGCTCCAGTTGCTTTGCTACCTGAATTTTTTCAACTGTATTCAACTGACACCCTGGCACCTGTTCGCCATCTCTTAAAGTAGTGTCAAAAATAAATAACTTTTCACTCATATCTTTACATTTTTATTATTCAACAATTTGAAGAGCTCTCTCCTCTTCTTGACAAACTCGCAGCAACCAAAAAAAAACCTCCCTCACAAAGGAAGTGAGAAAGGTCTAATATTGCATCATCCATTCAGTTACATACACACCCCTTCACTTCCGTCAACATCATGCAGTCGGATAATCAAATTTACAATGTATAGCAACGAGAATGTATTCATTTGTCACGTATTTTGCGCAAAGTTACACATTTTCCCGTAAAAATCAAAACAATTCTAAGAAAAATGAGTAAAAATACAACAAATTAAAATCAAGCATAATCGTGCATAAAGGCTATGGTTAGGAATTGATAGTTCAATGCCAATCGGGTAGGAGGTAAATGCTAATCATAAAAGGCATTTGCCTCCTACTTTCAC
>SAMEA3663028__coassemble_337_pt1 | contig 19676 bp, 17 predicted proteins | sample SAMEA3663028__metabat2_low_PE_038 | metagenome-assembled genome bin SAMEA3663028 (sample SAMEA3663028) | pig gut metagenome | biome: pig gut; feature: pig-associated habitat; material: faeces | place: France | collected 2012 | reverse complement strand
TTATCAACTACATCCTTGCCAATGGCAACGACAAGTCGTCAGTGCTCTATCCCTACTGGGCAAGCACCCGCGAGGAAGTGGCACAAAAGGTGAACACACTGCTGGGACTGAACAGTAACAACGATAAGCAAACCTTTGAACAATACTTCCTGCAGGGTGCTCCCTATAATGGAGAGGAAGAGATGAGCACTAAGGATTACTACGACTTCATGGTGTGGCACAGAGGACTGGCTGTGCCTGCTGCACGCAATCTGGACCGTGCAGAGGTGAAAAGGGGCAAGCAGCTGTTTATGCAGATGGGCTGTGCCTCGTGCCATAAACCTTCGTGGACCACTGGTGATGACAACTACTGGGTGGACAACTGCATCAAGGAGTATGCCGCTGCCAACGGCAAGGATGCACAGAGTGTGCTGCCACGCTATCCCAAGCAGAAGATATGGCCCTACACCGATATGGTGCAGCATCGGTTGTTTATGGCAAACGATATCCGTACAGGATGGTGCCGCACCACTCCACTATGGGGCAGAGGCTTGTCTATGCGACTGACAGGTGCCAGCGATCGCCTGCACGACTGTAGGGCACGCACTGTCACAGAGGCCATCATGTGGCACGCCTATTCTAAAGAGTCGGATGCCTACTGGAGTGCCGAGCAGTTCTACTATCTGAACAAGGAAGACCGAGATGCCGTGGTGGCGTTTATCGAGGCCATCTGACAGCAAAACCACACATTCCATATATTATTCAATGAACAAACGTTTGCTTGATGATACGGTTGGCTCCCTCTATCTGCTGTTGATAGCAGTGATGGGGGTTGCCACCGTATTAGAGCGGTTCCATGGAACAGAGCAAACCCACAACTGGGTTTACGATGCTCCGTGGTTTGCCGCCTTATGGGCACTGCTCGCCCTGTGTGGCAGTGCATACATGTTCCGTTGGTGGCGCCGGCACGCAAGGCGGCAGCAGGGTAGGGCAAGGGTTGCCACCTATGCCATCTTGCTGCTCCATGCCGCCTGGGTGGTGATACTCATAGGAGGTGGCATCACCCGCTGCTGTGCCCTGCAGGGCATGGTGCACCTGAGAGAGTATGAACCCACCAACAAGATATCGCTACTGAAGCCCGAAGATGCAGAGCACACACTGCCCTTTCGCGTGGTGCTCACACGCTTCCATATAGATTATCATCCGGGCACCAATCAGCCAGCCGACTTCCATTCGCACATAGCCATTGCGCAGCGCAAGGAGGTGGGCAATGGCATCATCGACACGGCAGACATCCACATGAACCATATATATAAGTACAGGGGCTATCGTTTCTATCAGGCCAACTACGACCGCGACCTTTCTGGCAGTATGCTGGCAGTGACGCACGACCCCTGGGGCATTGCCGTCACCTATGCAGGCTATGCCATGCTGCTGGCGGCAATATTGCTGATGGCATATACCCATCGGCATCGGTGGAATGAGCAGAAACGCACCATAGATAGGGGCAAAGCACTCCAGCGGGTTCACTTCTGCGCATGGCTGCTCTGCTCCCTTTATCTGCTACTGCGCTGGCTCAAGGGTGGCACGGTGCCCCTGACCAACGGATTTGAAACCTTGCTGGTGCTCTCATGGGCCATCCTGTTCGTGGGACTGAGGCGGCACTCTCATCTGTCAAGTATGCTGCTGGCTGCCCTGTTCCTTTTGGTGGCACATCTGATGGAACCCCATCCCACCATCGTGGCACCCATGATGCCTGTGCTTCGCTCTTGGTTGCTGTATGTGCATGTGTCGGTCATCATGCTGGCCTATGCCCTGCTCACCCTGTGCACAGTGCACTCCTTTGTGGCGTTGTGGCGCAAAGAAAAAGGCGGGCAGCAGCAGTATTCATCCTTGCTGCCACCTGCCATGGCACTGCTTGCCACAGGTATCTTCATTGGTGACGTGTGGGCAAACCAGTCGTGGGGCACCTATTGGAGTTGGGACCCCAAGGAGGTATGGGCACTCATCACCCTGATGGTCTATGCCGTGGCATTGCATCGCCGCAGCATATCCTTCTTGCAGCATCCACGCCACTATCACCTGTTTATCTGTGTGGCCTATCTCTGTTTGCTCATCACCTATTTCGGCGTGAACTATTTTCTGGGAGGCATGCACGCCTATGCCTAACTCTCCGTGCAGGTGTGCTTCAGTCCTTCAAGCAGCCGATAGGCACCACCAATATGCCATCAGGCTGTTTTTTTCTTGTTTTTCGGTATCCTGGTGTTAGTTTCAGAAAGTAACATTTTTCTGTAAGAGTTTGTTGCTCTCATAGAGATTTGCTACCTTTGCGTCAAGCACACAGTACAGAACCTCATCCTGTGCCATCTCAACCGATAAGTTATGGAAGCACTTATCAGCGAACTTGAACTATGAACAGCATACACTCTGCCATTGTCATGGGTGCCACCTCTGGCATAGGTCTCGAGGTGGCAAGGCTCCTTGCCCTGCGGGGGTGGAAGGTGGGTGTGGCAGGACGAAGGGAAGAGATCCTGACCAAGATGGTGGCAGAAACAGAGGGGATTGTTGCCTATGAGGTGATGGATGTCACTACGCCGCATGCCATCGATGGCCTGCACAAACTTATCCACAAGCTGGGTGGCATAGACCTGTATTTTCACAGCTCAGGCATAGGCTATCATAACACCAGTCTTGAGGCGTCTAAGGAACTGAGCACCATTGAAACAAACTGTCTTGGCATGGCACGACTTGTGGGTGAGGCCTTCAGATACTTTGAGCAACACCCGGAACAGACAGGGCAGATAGCCGTCATCAGCTCCATCGCAAGAACAAAAGGGCTTGGGGCTGCACCAGCCTACTCTGCCTCAAAGAGGTTCACAAGTCATTATCTTGAAAGCCTCTGCCAACTGACCCGCATCAAAGGGCTCCGCCATATACATATCTCAGACATCAGACCGGGCTTCGTCAAGACACCATTGATAGAGGGAAGCAATTTCCCTATGCAGCTTGACGTGACGAAAACGGCTGCCCTCATAGTGGCAGGGGTAGAACGGAAAAAGGCAGTGATCACTGTCAACTGGCTCTATCGGCTTCTTGTCTTCTTCTGGCAGATGATACCACGGTGCGTTTGGGTGAGGATGAGCATCTCTTGACCTGTGTTTTTATGGTTAAAGACGGGCTTTCTCGCAAATTATGCCTACCTTTGCCGCAGTGAATCAAAACCTTAGACTATGATGATGAAAAATCGTAGATTGCCCAAGCTCGCTCTCAGATGCCTGCTCCTGGCTTGTTCTCTTTGCTGCAATGCCCCACAGGCCTATGCCAACGACAGCGAAAAAACCTACACCCACTACAGCGAGTGGCTCACCGCCTCTGAGATGCAGCGCGTGCCACACCCCTACAACCTCGATTTCTCGAGCAAACCCCGGTGGAGCTATGTGATGGGCATCGAGTTGGAGTCGTTTTTAGACACATGGCTCACCTATGGCGGCGACCAGATTATGGATTATCTCAGGGAATATCCTGAAAAGATGATAGACAGCGAGGGCAATATCACGGGCTATAAGTACAGCGATTTCAATCTGGACAATGTGCGCACAGGGCGCTTCATACTGAGGATGTACAACCTGCAGCCCACACAGAAAGACTCGCTCGCCATTGCCACCCTGTTCAAACAGTTAGAGAATCAGCCACGCACCAAGGAGGGGGTGTGGTGGCACAAGGAGATCTATGCCTGGCAGGTGTGGCTCGACGGCATCTATATGGGACTGCCCTTCTACACCATGGCGGCACCACAGCTGCGCCCCGGACAGCAGACAGATTACTACAACGATGCCGTAGATCAAATCACCAAAACCGACCAGCGCACCTACGATGCCAGCACCCAACTGTGGAAGCACGCATGGGACGAAACACACTCCATCTTCTGGGCAAACCCAGAGACGGGGCTTAGTCAGCACACATGGGCACGTGCCCTGGGCTGGTTCACCATGGCGATGGTAGAGATACTGGATGTGCTGCCTGCCAACTATGAACGGCGCGGAGAGGTGGAAGAGCTGTTCAGAAAAGCCATGACCTCGGTGGTGGAGTATCAGCAACAGCAGAGCGGCGTGTGGTACGATGTGCTCGATGTGACCGACGAGCGAAACTATCTGGAAGCCACCGCCTCGTCGATGTTCACCTACTGCCTGCTCAAGGGTGCCCGCCTGGGCTATCTGGACCACAGTTTTCTGGAGGCAGGCATCAAAGGCTATAAGGGGCTCGTCAAGGAGTTTGTCAAGGAAGAGGATAACGGCACCATCTCGCTCACCCGCTGCTGCAAGGTGTCGGGACTGGGACCTGCCAGCAATCCCTCCCGCGACGGTTCCTTCGATTACTATATGAGCGAACCCATCCGCAGCAACGATGCCAAGGGCGTGGGGCCCTTTATATGGGCATCGCTCGAAATGGAACGGATGGGATATACCGTGCAGAACCTTTTCACTTACACGGGCATTGAAGAGAAACAGCCAACGGCAACCCCTGCATCCACACGCTGCTTTAGCGTGGCAGGCCAGGGCGCCCACACCGCTGCCTCACCGGGCATCTATCTGCACCACAATGGCACCAAGTGGGTGAAGACATTGAAACGCTGACGTAAGGGAAAACGCATCTGCGGGGCGGCGTCGTGTGGCGCTTTCGTGAAAAGAAACAAAAAAAAAAAGGCTATTTTTTGCCGACTGATGCTTTTACACTACCTTTGTAGGTGTTATGAAAGCAGTGCAAGGAATCTCCTCCGACCAAGTCGAAGCTCTCAGAGCAAAGTATGGTGAGAATGTGCTCACACCGCCCCAGAGAAAATCGGTGTGGCGGCTCTACGTCGAGAAATACAACGACCCCATCATCAAAATCCTGCTGGTGGCAGCCAGCATCTCCCTGGCATTGGCATTTGTCAATGGCGAGTACATGGAGGTGGTGGGCATCTTCGTGGCCATCTTCCTTGCCACCACCATCGGCTTTTATTTTGAACTGGATGCCTCCAGGCGCTTCGACGAACTCACGGCGCTGGGCGAGGAGCAGCCGGTGCGTGTGATACGCAACGGTCAGGTGCAGCTGATAGCCCGCCGCGAGGTGGTGGTGGGCGATGTGGTGCTGCTCGAGGTGGGCGATGAGGTACCTGCCGACGGCACTCTCTTTGATGCCAACAACCTGCAGATAGACGAGTCAAGTCTCACGGGCGAGCCCCTTACCACCAAATCCACCGTGGCGCTGCAGCACGATGCCGCCTATGATGCCAACCGTGCCCTGCGCTCCACCATGGTGATGAATGGCACGGGCAGCATGGTGGTCACTGCCGTGGGCGATGCCACGGAAATAGGCAAGGTGGCACGTCAGGCCACAGAGACCACGGGAGTGAAAACACCGCTCAATATGCAGTTGGAGCGACTGGGCACCTTCATCAGTAAGATAGGCATGGCAGTGTCGGTAACGGCCTTCGTGCTCTTTTTGGGTCACGACATGCTTGTCAACCCCGTGTGGCACACCGACCACTATTTGAAGATGGCAGAGATAGTGCTGCAATATTTTATGATGGCAGTGGCACTGATAGTGATGGCTGTACCCGAGGGACTGCCCATGGCCATCACCCTGGCATTGGCTCTGAACATGCGACGGATGCTGAAGTCAAACAACCTGGTGCGCAAGATGCACGCCTGCGAAACGATGGGCGCAGTGACGGTGATATGCACCGACAAAACGGGCACGCTCACGCAGAACAAGATGCAGGTGAGTGCCATGGAATATGCCGACACCACAGCACAAGACACCTGCGAGGCCATGCTTCCCCTGGCCATCGCTCTCAACACCACTGCCGACCTCAATGGCACCACGGGCATAGGCAATCCCACCGAGGTATCGCTGCTGCTGTGGCTGCTGCAACAGGGCACTGATTATCGCACCCTGCGTGCCGAGGCTGTGGTGGCAGACCGCCTGCCCTTCTCCACCGAAAAGAAATACATGCTCAGCGTGGTGCAGCATCATGGCAGTCGCTACCTGTTGGTAAAGGGCGCTCCTGAGATAGTGATGCAGATGTGTGCCGTGCAGAGCGAACATCTGAAACAGGTGCTCCATCAATACCAGCAGCAGGCCATGCGCACCCTTGCCGTGGCCATGCGCCCCTTGGATGCCGATGAGGCTGTGTGCCTTGACAACCAGCCCACAGCCCTGCAGATGCTGGCAGTGTTTGGCATTGCCGACCCTCTGCGGGCCGAGGTGCCCCAAGCCGTGTGCCACTGCCACAGTGCCGGCATCCACATCAAGATCATCACTGGCGACACCGAAGCCACAGCCATCGAGATAGCTCGCCGCATTGGGGTGATAGACGGTGATGAACGGCAGGCGCAGGGCGTTGCCATCAGCGGCACCGAGTTCGCTGCGCTGAGCGATGCAGAGGCACTGCGTATCATCCCCACGCTGAAACTCATATACAGGGCGCGCCCCACCGACAAGCAGCGACTGGTGAACCTGCTGCAACAGCAGGGCGAGGTGGTGGCTGTAACGGGCGACGGCACCAACGATGCTCCGGCACTCAACCATGCCCATGTGGGCTTGTCACTGGGCTCGGGCACATCGGTGGCAAAGAATTCCAGCGACATCACACTCATCGACGACTCCTTCACCAGCATTGTCAAGGCGGTGATGTGGGGCAGGTCGCTCTATCGCAACATCCAGCGCTTCCTCTACTTCCAGCTGGTGGTCAATATCACGGCGCTGCTGCTGGTAATAGGAGGCTCCGTCATCGGCACCGAGATGCCGCTCACCATCACCCAGATACTGTGGGTAAACCTGATTATGGACACCTTTGCTGCCATGGCTCTGGCATCACTGCCTCCATCGCGCGAGGTGCTGAGCGAGAAGCCCCGCAGTGCCCGGCAGTTCATCATCACCCGCCCCATGGCACGCAGCATCCTCACCACGGGCATTTTCTTCTTTGTGGTAATGTTTGCCCTGTTGTGGTATTTTGAGCGCTGGGCAGGCGTATCCACCCAAGAGCTCACCATCTTCTTCACCCTCTTTGTGCTGTTGCAGTGGTGGAACCTGTGGAATGTCAAAACCTTCGGGTCGCAGCATGGTCCCTTCCATCATCTTGCCGGCAACAAGGGCTTGCTCATGGTGCTTGTGATGATACTGGTGGGCCAGTGGCTCATTGTCACCTTTGGCGGAACCATGTTCCGCACCGTGCCTCTCCCTGCCACCACATGGCTGTGGATGCTGGCAGCAACCTCGCCCGTGATGTGGGTGGGAGCACTGATACATTACATTCAAAGGAAGTCAAGAAACAGCGGATAGCCGGCAATGCCCGTCCGCCTAAAACATACCAAACAGCGTGAATACTACACATCATCCTTCAGCCCCTATGGGCTATTGTGCCACTATCGGCTTTTTCGACGGAGTGCACAAGGGGCATCGCTATCTTATCAAGCAGGTCAACGAGGTGGCGCAGCAGCGTGGCTTGCCCTCCATGGTCATCACCTTCGAGTCGCATCCCCGTGAGGTGCTGCACAGCACCTTCTGTCCGCAGTTGCTGAGCACACCTGAAGAGAAAATGGCTCTGTTGGCAAAGACGGGCATAGACCGCCCCGTGATGCTGCCCTTCACCCCCCAGCTGGCAGCCCTCTCTGCCCGCGACTTCATGCAGCAGGTGCTCAAAGAGCAGTGGAATGTCAGGGTGCTGGTCATTGGCTATGACAACCGCTTTGGCCACAACCGCAGCGAGGGCTTTGACGACTATGTGGCGTATGGCAGGGAGATGGGCATAGAGGTGATACACGCCCGTGCGCTACAGGTGGAACAGCTGAACATCAGTTCGTCCATGGTGCGCAGCGTGCTGCAAGAGGGTGAGTTGCAGATGGCATATACCTGTCTGGGCTACCACTACACGCTGAGTGGCACGGTGATTCACGGCGAGCATGTGGGCACCACACTGGGTTTTCCCACCGCCAACATGCAGGTGAACGACCCCCGCAAACTGATACCTGCCAAGGGGGTGTATGCCGTGCGGGCAATGATAGATGGCAATGGCAGATGGCTGCCGGGCATGACCAATATAGGTACACGCCCCACCTATGGCCACCATGCCGCAGGCATAGAGACGCATATCTTCGACTGCCATGACGATTTATATGGGCATGAACTCACTGTCTGCCTGGTGCAGCGCCTGCGCGATGAGCGCAAGTTCCGCACTCCCGGCGAACTGGAATTGCAGTTGCAGAGCGATGCCCGGGAAGCAAAACAAATACTGAACCAATGAAAAAAGCCTTATCCTTTTTCTTTATCTTCGCCGCCCTTCAGCTGCTCACCTCCTTTGCAGCCGCTGGTGTGGCTGCCGTGCTGCACTTTGATGCGCAGCATGTGTGGGTACATATCGCCTCGCTCTTCATTTCCTCTGTCATTACTGGCGCGTTGTTTCTGTGCCTTGGTTGGTGCAAGGTGTCGCCCCATTATCTGCGCACCCGTCCTTGGGGTGTGTTCATCTGGAGTGGTCTGCTGGCGTCAGGACTTATCATCCCCAGTGCATGGCTGCAAGAGATGATGCCTCCGCTGCCCAATATCATTCAGGAGCAGCTTACGGCGGTGCTGCGCCATCCCCTGGGCTTTGTGGCTGTGGGCTTGCTGGCCCCGCTGGTAGAGGAGATTGTGTTTCGTGGTGCCATCTTGCGTGCCCTGTTGCATCAGTTCTCTAAGGCGTGGGTAGCCATTCTTCTTTCCGCCCTTCTCTTTGCCCTTATCCATGCCAATCCTGCACAGATGCCCCACGCCTTTGCGGTGGGCTTGCTGCTGGGCTGGATGTACTGGCGCACCTCGAGCATACTGCCTGGCATGGCTTATCACTTTGTGAACAATGCTGTGGCATACGTCATGGCAAACATCGTGGCCGATCCCAATGCACCGCTCATCATGTATTTCGGTGGCAGCACCACTTTGGAGTTGCAGGCTGTGCTCTTCTCGCTGTGCATCGCCCTGCCCGCCCTGTATCAGCTGTGGCGACTGTTTCAGGTGAGTGCTGTTAAATAAATAAGGAATCAAATAAAGAGGGTTGCTCTGTCGTGGAGCAACCCTCGTCGTTAGTTTTACTTTTGGAATTTTGAGAGATGAAACTTCACAGCTTCATGTTCTAATGTAGAAATGATTTATTTAGAGAAAGCATAGAAAAAATTCTTGTCTCTGTGGCTTCTCCTTCACCTGGTGGCAGGTGTTGGCGATGCCTTGTGCCCTATGGAGTCGGCGGCAGAAGAGGTAACGGCCTGCAACTCTGTCGAGTCGGCTTCCTGCTTGCTTGCCTTGCGCTCTTGCAGCATCTGCTCCACGTCTGCCACCGTGATGGTGGGTTCTTCGGGCATGGTGCCCACGGGCTGGTAGTTCATGGATCTGTCGGCAGCGTTCACTAACGTTACGATGATGGCCACCACAGCGGCTGCCCTGAACAGGGGTGCCAACCTCTGTTTCAGTGTGATGGTGCGTGCCTTCACTGCCAGTGGCTCGTCTATCTGCTGCAGTATGCGTGCATCGAAGTCCTCGCCCAGCTGTACCTCCTCGGTGTGCTGCTGCTGATAGGCAAACAAGTCGCGGTATTGCAGCAGTTGCACGGGCACATCCTTCTGGCTGAAGAAGGTGCGCAGTATGCGTTCCTCTTCGGTAGTGGTTTCGCAGTTCCAGTAGCGTTCCACCAGTTGTTCGATGTACTTATAGTCCATAGTTTTCTTTTTCAATAAACTCTTTCTTGATGGTTTGGCGAGCCCTGAAGATGTTGATCTTTACCTGGTCTTCGCTTACTCCCATGATGAGCGCTATTTCGCGGTATGTTTTCCCTTCAAAGTCGCGCAGCTGCATGGCTGTTCGCTGTTTCTCGGGCAGGCGGTCAATGATGGCTTTCACCAGCATCATCCTGTCTTGCTGCATGATGAGCGCTTCGGGATTGGATGTGTAGGAACTGTCTGCCGGTTCGTTGCCGTGTGCTGTGTCGAGCGTCTGATTGTTGTTGTCGGCTCTTTTCAGCTTGTCGAGTGCGATGTTGCGGCAGGTGGTGAGGCAGAAGGCTTCTATGGAGTCTATGGCTGCCCAGGTGTCCCGTTTGTTCCACACCTTCATCATCGTTTCCTGCACCACGTCTTCCGCCTCTGCATGATTGAGAGTGATGCGGAGTGCCAGTCTGTAGAGCTTGTCTTTCAGCGGCAGGATATCGTTGCGGAAATTGATGATCTTCATCCTCTCTCTGTACTATAGACGATTGACGGTGTGTAAAAGTTACAGCGCTTGCCCTATTTTTTTAAAAAAAAGTTTTAGCGGCTCAGTTTTCTGCACAGTGTGCCATGCTCTGTTTGCACCTTCAGCACGTAGATGCCGGGGGCATAGGCGGGCAGGGCTATCTCTGTGGGGGTGCCTGCTGCCACGTTGGTCAGTTGCTGGCGATACACCTCGCTGCCTCCGGCGTTGCACAGGGTGATGGTGGCATTGCTGGTGGCTGCGGTAAACAGCAGTTGCATATTGCCTTGGAGTGCCACCATGCACTCGGCAGGTGTAGTGGTGGTGCCTGTGATGCCTGTGGCATAGAGTTCGCTGCACTCCTTGGCTCCTGCCAGGGCGTCTATCTTGCCATAGCCCCAGCCTTTGGTGGCAGCGGTGGCGGCGTTGCCTGTAAAGTCGTCGTGGCGCGATGTCTTCTCTATCACCTCTTTCAGTTGCTCGGGGGTCAGGGTGGGGCAAGCCTGCAGCCACGATGCCACGGTGCCTGTGGCAAAGGGGGCTGCCATAGAGGTGCCCTGCATGTAGCCGTAGAGGTGGTAGCGGCCCTCGCCTGCATAGGAGTTGTAGAGATAAAGATAGCCCGAATTGTCGTAGTTAGACACTGCTGAGATGATGAAGCAGCCGGGGGTGCACACCTCGGGCTTCATGCGTCCGTCGGCGGTAAGTCCGTAGGCAGATGCTGAGAACAGGTCGCCCACGGTCTCATCCAGTTCGCCCACTGCCGTTTCGCGATACAGGGTGTATTCCCTGCGTGTGGTGTAGGCGCCCACGGTGAGTATGCGCTTGGCGGTGCCGCCTATTTCGGCAATGGTGGCATCGCGGGTGGGGGCGGTAAAGCCCTCAATGTCGTTGCTGGTCAGTCCTATGTAGATGTTGTCTGCCCAGATGTCCACCTTGCCTGCCTTCTTGGGCACGATGGTGATGCCCACCTGATGGTTGGTGCGCATGCCTGTGAGTGCTGCCGAGAGCAGCAGGTGGGGCTTGTTGTTGTACGGACTTATCTCGTAGGCGGCGGTGATGGTGCCGGTCACCTTGTTGCCCAGACTTATCTGCTGTGCCTCGGTGGTGTTCAGGTCGATGGTGGCTTCTGCCACCACCTCTTTATTAAAGGTGTTATAGGCAAACAGTTTTGCCTCGAACTGCATGTCGGCATCTGCCCACACCTCCACATCGCCGTAGCCATAGGTGCTCACTCCGTAGTAGAAGTCAAGGAAGGTGGAGAGTGGAGCATCTGTCTCGCCTGCAAAGATGTGACGGATATGGAAGTCAGACAGTCCGAAGTTGCCCGAGGAGCCTACCAGCAGTCTGCCTGCCCCCTGCAGCTGGTCTGCCATGCGGTCAAAGGGCGATGTGCCGTCGTGTGGTCCGGCGTGGGTACCAAGGCTCAGGTTCACCACGGCAGGTTTGCCCACCTCGTCGGCATAGTCGAACACGTATTTGATGGCGTTGGTGAAGTTCACGTTATCGTCGGATGCCTCGCCCATGCTCACCAGCACGATGTCGGCATCGGGTGCTGCTCCGCAGAAGGCTCCGTCTGCCAGCAGTTTTGAACCGGCAGCGATGCAGGTTACATGGGTGCCGTGCGAGTTGTTGGCAATGTCGCCGCCAGCCCATTCTATCTCGCTCTGCTCTTTTATCTCTGCGCCGTAGCCAAAGTTCTGGGGCGAGGGGAAGCGTGTGGTTGGCTCTGTGCTCTGCTCCCACACACGCTTGATGCGGTTGTTGCCCTGGGCGTCATAGAAAGCCTTGTGACCGTAGTCAAAGCCGGCATCCACAATGCCTATCACCACTCCCTTGCCTGTGTAGGGCGATGAGAGCGATGTGCCTTGCAGCACAAGGTCGGTACCGGCGTCCTGGCGTGCCTTGTCCAGTTGCTGCCTGCCCTTGCTTGCCAGTTGCAGGTGCTTCACTCCCGGCACCTGTGCCAGTGCCTGCAAGCGAGAGGCCTCCACACGTATGGTGGCCATGTTGCCGGTGCGCATGCTTATCTGCGCTCCTGCCTGTTGCAGTGCCTGCCAGTCTATCTCGTCCTCGTCCACCATCAGGTAGGCGCTCAGCGTGGTGCTCAGTGCGGCGCTGCGCTGTGCGGGAGTGGCCTTGTTGATTTGTGCCATCTTGATGCGGGCGTTGGGAGCCAGCACGCTGTTGGGTTGTGCCTGTAGGGTGGCCAGGGGGGCTGCCAGTGCCACCGCTATTGATATGAGTAGTCTCTTCATTCCTGTTGCTTGTTAGGTTGTTCGTTCAGCTTATTTCACACACACCTTGTAGGTCTTTGCCTGCTGGCCTTGTTGCACGCGCACCATATATATGCCGGCACCGTTGGTGCGTGCGCCGGGCATCTGTGCACCTGCCATGTTATACACACGGTAGTTGTCATACTGGCCGCTCACCTTGATGATGCCGTCTTGGGCATACACCTTGTGTGCTTGCTGTGTCTGGGCTGCGGGGGTGTCTATGCCGCTGGTATAGCCCTTCTGCACACTGTTCTCGCCCAGACGTGCCTCTACGGAGTTATACACCTGGCAGGCGTTGTAGTCGCTGTTTGAGTAGGCTGCCACGTAACCCACCAGGCGCATGTCTTTCAGCACGGTGGGCACTATGTTAGAGCCGTCCAGTTCGGGTGCCTCTGTGCCCTCTGCCCAGTAGGTTGACCTGATTTGCTCGGGCAGGGTGTATTGGGTTTTGTAGTGCACCACCTCGCCTGGCTTCAAATCCACCAGCAGTCCCCATGCACCTCCTGTCAGGGTGCCGCGGAACACGCTGTTGTGCACGTAGTCGCTGCCGCCCAGCACCTGATAGCTCTTGATGGAGTCTTGCACCAAGAACACGTTCAGGATATTCTCTGCCGAGGGGGTGGTGGTGTGGGTGTAGATGCCCATGTCGAGTGTCACCTCACGGGTGGCTTCGTTGTAGGTGGTTTCCATGCTCAGCGACACGTAGGGCTGTTGCAGGTTGGCATATTCCAGGTTGTGCTCTATGTCGCTCTGCACGGTGTTTACGATGGGGGCGGATGATACGGCGGTGTTGGTCAGGCGGTTGAACATCACGGCGGGGGCAAAGGTGGTGCCCACGCCATAGAACCAGCAGTATTCTCCGTCTTCTTTCATGGTGAAGCGGTCGGCCTCATAGCCGGCGTGGTGCGACACCTGTATCAGGTTCTTCATGCCCGACTCTTCCAGCACGCGGTGCAGCGTGCTGTGGCCCGAGGGACAGTTGGAGCAGGTCTGACTGGTGAAGTTCTCTATCAGTATGTTGCGTTCCATGTCGGCGGGATAGAAGTATGCCACATCGCTCACCTTGTTGTCGGTGATGTCGGCATCGCCGTCGGCGCTGTTCACCTGGCTCACCTCTATGCTCACGGGCAGACTGCAGTTGCCCTCGGTGCTGCTCAGGGGCACGTTGATGCTGTAGGTGCTGCCGGGCAGAATGTTCAGGTTGGTCAGTGCCATGTGCTGTGCAGGTTGCGAGCCCACCTGTATATCCACGGTCATGTTGGTCACGGTGTTGCTGCCAATGTTGAGTATGGTGCCGTTCACCTGGTAGGTTTCGCCGCTGCGGTAGTAGGCGGTGATGGGTATGTTTTTCATCATCACGTCGTTAAAGGCGGGTGCATCGTTGATGGTGGCACGCACGTTCACGGCGCCCACTCCTCTGCCATACACATCCATCCATTTGCCCTCGTCGTAGGCAAAGCAGCAGTCCTGGATGTCTTGACTGAAGTCGGCAGAGCAGAACTGGTAACTGCTGTTGATCTCGCCGAGATAGCCCACATAGATGGCCTGCTCGTCGCCTGTAATGGTGTAGGGGTTTGACAGGGTGGCCGACTGCCACACGTTGGCGGTGGCAATGGTGGCTGTTTCTGAGCGCACGGGGTCGGCGGTCAGGTCGGTGCTCACAAACAGGGTAATCTTTGAGCCTGTGGTACGCTTGGAACCCACCACAAACTCCACGCCACTGATGGTGCTTCCCTTCAGTGTCTTTATCTTCTCGGCATCCATTTTGATGCATACGCCCTGTGTGCCGCCTGTGGTCACCCTAAAGATTTTACTTTTCGATGCCTCGCCCGTGGTGTAGCCAAACGACCATGCCAGCAGTTGGCTGGGCAACAAGGAGAGCAGTGCTCCAATCAGTAGTGATAGTGTAGATTTCTTCATGTTGATATTGTATTAGTTATGTTTTTTGTTTTCTGGTTCAATATGCAGGCTGTCTCATTGGCTCTCCTGCCGATAGGTGTCTGCCGTCTCGCCCAGCAGCACGGCAGCCTCTGGACCCATATTGAACAGCAGGTCCAGGATGCTGAGGTGGGGTATGAATCCGTGCTTGTGGGCAAACACCTGATAGTAGGGCTTCAGCGGTGCGCCTTCTTCCTGCACGGGCCGCTTGGGGTGTATGCTCTCGCGGTAGTCGGCCATGCCCTGTGTGCTACATTCTTCGGCGGTGAGATAGCGCTGGCTCTCTGTAATGTGCGGACGGATGTCGAGCAGTTGGCACATACGGAGGCATATCTCACGGTTGAAGTCGTACAGATAGGTGTAGCGCTTTTCAAAAAACGGGCGTATGTCGTCGGCATAATAGTCAAAGAAGGGCGACTCGCTGTAGGCCGACAGCAGGGCGTGCCAGTGCAGGTGCCGCCAGTTGCCGTGGTCGCTGATGCGCACTCTGTTGCCTGCCTGTCGCTCCACGGGCACGGTGAGCACCTGGGTGCCCTGTGTGGTGGCTATCACGCAGCGGTTGCGGTAGGTCTGCTTCTGGTAGTTGTCGTGTGCCTCTATGACGGCTTCCCTGTGCATCACCATTTTGTGATACCACTCTATGGGACCGAAGTAGGTGGATGATAGCAGTGCGGTCATGGCTCAGGGCAGGGATAGGAAACATCTGTGGCGGTCTATGCCGCTGCTGTCTATATGGTAGAGCACCATGGTGGCCTTGCCTATGATTTGCTGCTCCTCTACCAGGGTGGTGCCGGCTGCTGCCTCTGTGCGTAGCGGCTGCAGGGGTTCCAGCAGGTAGTAGTTGGTGCGTGCGCAGGTGCTCTTGATGCCGGGCACCACCACCAGCCCTTTGGGGTGGGGCAGGGTGTCGCCGGGCAGTGCCTTGCAGCGTGCCAGCATCTTGCCGTGGTGTGGCTTGCCTGTGGTCTCGAACACCACGATGTCGCCGCGCCTCACGGGTTGCTGCCACAGTCGGCCGTAGCCAAAGAGGCCGCCCTCGGTGCCTGTACGCAGTCCGTAGCTCCAGCGGTTCACCACAATGCGGTCGCCTTGTTGCAGCATGGGCTCAAACGCCGGTCCGTCGATGGTGCACAGGGTGAGGGCTGTGGCTCTGAAGAAGAGCATCAGTGCCACGGTCACTGCCAGTGCCAGCAGAAAGCGTAGAAACAGGTTGAGGCGCATGCTGTGGAGCGTAGGGGGGGTTACTTGATGTTGTCAACGATGCTGAACAGGCGGCTCCAGCGTATGCCCGAGATGCCGTGCCTGTCGGGGTCGCTCGACCACCATATAAAGATGGGCTTGCCCACAATATGGTCTTCGGGCACAAAGCCCCAGTAGCGTGAGTCGGCAGAGTTGTGCCTGTTGTCGCCCATCATCCAGTAGTAGTCCATCTTGAAGGTGTATTTGTCGGTGAGGGTGCCGTTGATGTATATGGCACCGTTCTTCACCTGCAGGTCATTGCCTTCATACACGCGTATGGGGCGGTCGTAGATGGTGATGTTGTCCAATGTAAGGCGCACGGTCTCTCCCTTCTTGGGTATCCACACCGGACCGTAGTTGTCGCGTGTCCAGTGCTTGTTGCCGTCGTGCGGGTAGATGCCGTCGGAGCTGCTGTCGGTGTTCAGGCGTATGCTCTTCACCAGGTCTTTGCGGGTGTTCAGTGTGGCCACGGCATACTGTGTGAGTGGCATGTAGCCGTTGTAGTGCAGACTTCTCAGGTCTTCAAACGAGATGCCCAGCTCTTGTATCAGCTCTTCGGGAAGCTTCTGGTTCAGCTCCACATAGTAGGTGTATTGCACGTTGTCGGGCTCCTTGTTGGCCTTGCCGTCGAGATACACCACGCGGTTCTTTATCTGCAGGGTTTGTCCGGGCAGTCCCACGCATCGCTTCACGTAGTTCTCGCGGCGGTCGGCGGGTCGGGTGATGATTTCGCCAAATTCATCGGGGTTGGCGGCAATGTAGTTGCGCCCCAGGCGATACACCTCGGCATAGTATTCGCGCTGTTGCAGCAGTGTCAGCGAGTCGGGGTTGGGATGCATGGGCCACAGCTTTTTGCCTAAGTCGTAGCACATCCGGTAGAAGTCGTCCGCCTGATGCATGGGGGCGCTGCACAGGGTGTCGCCCGAGGGGTAGTTGAACACCACAATGTCGTTGACCTTGATGTTGCCCAGACCCTTCACACGGCGGTATTCCCACTGAGGCCATTCTATGTACGATTTGCAGTTGAACACGGGCAGTGTGTGCTGTGTCAGTGGCATGGCCAGAGGGGTTTGCGGCACACGTGGCCCGTAGCTCACCTTGCTCACACACAGGTAGTCGCCCGTGAGCAGCGACTTCTCTAACGAACTGGAGGGTATCACATAGTTCTGGAAAAAGAACAGGTTGATGAAATACACAGCCACCAGTGCAAACACAATGGCATCAACCCACGACATGAGGAAGCGCACGGGGCCCTCGGCATCGCGCCACCACTGCCATCTTATCTTCTTGGTGATATACACGTCAAAGATGAAGGGCACCACCAGTAAGCCCCACCAGCTGCCTACCCAGCAGAGAAACACGAGATAGAGTATCAGCACCACGGCAAACTTGAGCCATTGCATGCGTTGGGCTTGTATTTTGTTCATATTGATTCGGGGGTTTGGTTAGAACTGAAACATGTCGCTGATGGTGAGCAGTCCGCTGTGACTGGCGGTAAACTCGGCTGCCAGCACGGCACCCAGGGCAAAGCCTTGGCGCGAGTGGGCATCGTGGGTAATGGTGATGCAGTCGGCAGGCGAATCGTAGGTGATGCTGTGTATGCCCGGCACCTCGCCGCGGCGGATGCTGTCGATGGCAAGGGCGTCGGCGTCAGTATCGGTGGCGGGGGTCACGCTGCCGTCGGCATTGGTCACCTGGCCCACACACCATTGCTTCTTGCGGTCAAGCCTATCCACTATCTCTTCTGCCAGGGTGATGGCGGTGCCGCTGGGATGGTCCAGCTTGTGCACATGGTGCACCTCTTCCATCCGCACGTCATACTGTGGAAAATCGTTCATAATGCGTGCCAAATAGCGGTTCACTGCCGAGAATATGGCCACGCCAATAGAGAAGTTGGAAGCCCAGAACAGCGTCTGACCTCCCTCGCTGCACAGGCGGCGCACCTCGTCGCCATGCTCCTTCATCCAACCTGTGGAACCGCTCACCACCTTCACGTTCTTGGCAAAGGCCTTCAGATAGTTGCCATAGGCGGCCTGCGGAGCGGTGAACTCAATGGCCACATCGGCAGAGGCAAAGGCCTCACTCTCAAAATCCTGCTGATTGTCAACGTCGATAATACTCACAATCTCATGGCCACGGCCCAGGGCTATCTGCTCTATCATCTTGCCCATCTTGCCGTAGCCTATTAACGCTATCTTCATACTTTATTATAATGTATTCAAGTTTCGCAGCCGCTTAACTTCTTTATTTTCCCTTACTTACAAGGGCAGGGCGGTGCACTTACTCCGTGCAAAGGTACGGATTATAAACTACATGCGTGCAAAAGATGCAATTTTTTACATTTTTATACTTTCTTTTTCGATATTGAACACTATGTGCACAAATGCTACCTAACTTTGCACCCGATAACCAACAAAAAATGCTATGATAACACAAGAAGAAAAAAACGTGAGAGAACATCTGGTGGCTGAAGTGGACACGCTGCTTCACACCAGTCCCAAAAAGGTGGTAAGATGGAAGGGCACCATGCTCGACCTGATAGAGGCGGTGCACACTGCCTATACCACAGGACTGCTGCGCGACGAGTGGGGAAACCCGCGACTGTTCAAGGTGGTGGCTGCAAGGGCATGCGTGTGCGTGGGGCATAAACGCTACAAAAACGCCGCCGTGATGGCGGCATCGGCAAGAAGAAGAAAGGGGCTGCGCTCGTTTCCCTTTATGACACGCTACACCTACATGCTCAGCAAAAACCCGAATGCAACACCCCTGCTCGACATGCTGGAAACAAAACACGAGAACACACCACAATAATCCCACATCGGCCATGAGCGTGATGATAACTGCTTATGGCAGGTTCTATAAATGAGCTTTGATGGGATTTTGTTCTATCTTCGAGCAGATTTGATACCTAAGAGAGGGCAAAAGACCGCAACGGTAATTCAAAAAAAGAATTGTAATTCATAGAACCTGCCTTAAACCAAAAACAGAACAACTATGCACACTTTATTGACAATAAAGGGGCAAAACCAAGTGAACTTGAGTTTGCCAACGGAACAAAAAAACAGGATAAACAACAACAATACCAACCAGATGCTGAGCCCACACTTCTCTCTGCAAGAGATGAAACGCTCTGCCACCGCCATCAACCGTAACATTGACAACGAACCCAATGCAGAACAGGTGGCAAACCTGCAGGCGCTGTGCCAACAGGTGCTCGAACCAATAAGAAAAAGATTTGGAGTGACGCGCATCACCAGCGCATTCAGAAGCGAAACACTCAACAAGGCGGTAAACGGAGCACCTGACTCACAGCACCTCAGAGGCGAGGCGGCAGACATCCATGTGTCTAACATCGAGGTGGGAGAAAAGATGTTTGAATTTATCAAAAGTCACACCGATTTTGACCAGCTTATACTGGAGCGGAAAAAAGGTTATGGCTGCTGGTGGATACACGTGTCTTACTCCCGGCACCGACAGAACAGGCACCATGCCTTCTCTATGGAGTGCAAGTGAAAATCTCTGCTATGGAAAACACGGAGGCAAATGCCTCAACCTTAAAAAACACTATGTAAAACCACGGATGGGCACACACAGTGCCCATCTCAAAAAACAACAAAACTATGAGCAAAATGAATGAAAACGTGTGGCAAACAATCTTGAAAATCGTCATCGCCGTGGCTTCTGCCATTCTTGGCGGACTGGGGGCTGCCGCTGCCAGACTGATGAACTGACACCCCCGTAATCCCCTCTGTAGCATCCTCCTGCCAGTGAATCCTCATTGGCAGGAGGTTTTTTTTAACCCAAATCGCCATTAGCGTTATGATGATAACTGCTTATATTTTTGAACAGATGTCTTTACGTTTTGAGGGCGCAATGGGGTTCCATTGTAACCGAGAAACGGGAAGACAGATGACAAAAAGCAAGCATGTTTGCGCATAACAGCCTAATGACCTCTAAGTTTGCAGAAGAAAGCAATTAGGCTAAATAATCAAGGTAAAACTATGA
>SAMEA3663028__coassemble_332_pt1 | contig 19811 bp, 15 predicted proteins | sample SAMEA3663028__metabat2_low_PE_038 | metagenome-assembled genome bin SAMEA3663028 (sample SAMEA3663028) | pig gut metagenome | biome: pig gut; feature: pig-associated habitat; material: faeces | place: France | collected 2012 | reverse complement strand
GGGCACCATCGACCGCAGCAGAAAACAGTCGCAACTCACACTGCCTGCCACCACCAAGGGGCAGGAACTGCGCATTGTGCTCGAGGGCATGGGGCGAATCAACTTCGGCAAAGCCATCAAAGACTTCAAAGGCATCACCAGCAAGGTGTGCATAAGCACCGAACAACAGGGGCATCTGCTGACCTATACCCTGAAGAACTGGACCATCTGCCGCATTGACGATGAGGTGCAGACAGCACGCACCGCCTTGGAGAAATCGCTGGCAGCACGCCCTGCCGCCATCACCACAGAGCAGGGAGCAAACAGCACTCTACGGGCAGGCTATTACAGAGGATGGCTCACCCTGAAGAAAACAGGCGACACCTTTATCAATATGGCATCGTGGGGCAAGGGACAGGTATATGTGAATGGGCACGCCCTGGGACGATTCTGGAACAAGGGACCGCAACAGACACTCTACCTGCCTGGATGCTGGCTGAAGAAAGGACGCAACGAGATTATAGTGCTCGACATACTGGGACCCGAGAAGGCTGTATGCGACGGAAAGTCAACACCCGTGCTCGACCGCCTGGGCAGCAGCGTGAAGGGAGCCGATGCCCGCAAGCTGCGCCCGCGACCCCAACTCACCGCCGACAATATGATGGCACAGGGCACACTGAAACGCGAAAACGGCTGGCAAACCATCGCCCTTAAACAACCCAAGACAGGGCGCTTCATCGCCATTGAGTGCCTCTCTACCTATGAGAGCAACGGCACCGCAGCCATCGCCGAACTCTACGTGCTCAACGACAAGGCACAACGCCTGAGCCGCGAGCAGTGGACCGTGCAGCAGGCAAGCAGCGAAGAGACCACCAGCGGCAACCACACCGCCGACAAGGTGTTCGACCTACAGGAATCCACCTACTGGATGAACAGCAAGAAACACAAGGCACCGCACCATATCATCATTGACATGGGTGGCGTGCAAACAATATCTGCCCTACAATATCTGCCTCGTGCCGAGCAGGATGTGCCCGGTGCTGTCAAAGAATTTAAAGTGTATGTTTACTGAAAAGTATCTAACAAGAATTGAGGTTGCACCTGTTGATGCAACCTCCATTCTTGTTATGTAAAATATCCAGAACCCTGTTACTTGCTGATGACGGTGCCATGCTTGCCGTCGATGGCATTGGCAAGGGTGATGATTACTCTTTCCACACCGGCATCCACGGCAGCCAGCGCATTCTCTATCTTTGGTATCATGCCACCGCTGATGGTGCCATCTGCCACATATCGGCTGAAATCGTCGTGGTTGATTGCAGGTATCACGCTACTGTCGTCGTTGGCATCGGCAAGCACTCCCGCCTTTTCAAAGCAGAAGATGAGCGTCACATCATAGTAAGGAGCCAACGCCTTGGCTGTTTCTGCGGCTATGGTGTCGGCATTGGTGTTCAGTATATTGCCCGCACCATCATGGGTCAGCGGTGCCATGATGGGCGTGATGCCCTGTTCGATGAGCTGCTGCAGGCGTGCTCCGTCTGCCTTGTCAACATCGCCCACAAACCCGTAGTCAACCCCATTCTTGATGGGACGGCGGTGGGAGCGCAGCACATCCATATCGGCACCCGTAAGTCCCAGGGCGTTGACCCCCTGTGCCTGCAGTTTTGCCACTAAGTTCTTGTTCACCAGTCCGCCATACACCATGGTCACCACCTGTAGCATCTCGGCATCGGTGATGCGCCTGCCATTCACCATTTTGCTCTCAATGCCCAGTTGTGCTGCCACCTGTGTGGCACGTCGGCCACCTCCGTGTACCAGCACCTTACGCCCTTCAATGGCGGTGAAATGTTGCAGCAGGCTGTTCAGTTGTGCCTCGTCTTCCACGATGGCACCGCCCACTTTTATCAGTGTCAGTTTTTCCTTCATGCTGAGTGTTATTCCAAATAAGTATATCCGTAAAGTCCGGAGCGGTAGTTGCTCAAGAACTCCTTCCCCTCCTCTAAGGTTATCTTGCCTTGTTTCACGCTTTTAGCCACCCACACTTCCAACTGGCGCACCAGTTTCTTGGGGTCGTACTGCACATAGTCGAGCACCTCTGCCACCGTTTCTCCGTCGATGACCTGATCTATATGGTAATGCCCGTCTTTTTCGCTGATGTGCACTGCGGTGGTATCTCCAAAGAGGTTGTGCATGTCTCCCAAAATCTCCTGGTATGCTCCCACAAGGAAGATGCCGAGATAGTAAGGTTCGTTGCGCTTCAGTGCATGTACAGGCAGTATGTGCGAGTTGTTTCTGTTGGTCACAAAGTTGGCTATCTTGCCATCGCTGTCGCAGGTGATGTCTTGCAGTGTGGCACTGCGCGACGGGCGTTCGTTAAGTCGCTGTATGGGCACGATGGGGAAGAGCTGGTCTATGGCCCATGAGTCGGGCAGACTTTGGAACAGGGAGAAGTTGCAGAAGTACTTATCTGCCAGCAGCTTGTCTAAGTTCATCAACTCTTCTGGCGTGTGTTTCAGGTGCTTTGCCAGCACGTTGATCTCGTGGCAAACGCTCCAGTACATGCTTTCTATGTCGGCTCTGGTGCGCAAATCCACCATGCCATGACTGAACAGGTCGAGGGCCTCTTCACGTATCTGCTCTGCATCGTGCCAGTCTTCCAGCATGGTGCGTGGGTTCAGATTGTCCCAGATGTCGTACAAGTCTTTCACCAGCTGATGGCTCTCGGGCGACGGTTCATAATCCTCCTCCATCTCGGGCAGTGATGCCGTTTCAAGTACATCGATCACCATCACGGAGTGGTGTGCCGTGAGCGAGCGTCCGCTCTCGGTAATCAGATTGGGGTGTGGCAGATTATTCTTGTCGGCAGCATCCACAAAGGTGTAGATACAGTCGTTCACATACTCTTGTATGGAGTAGTTTACCGAACTCTCGCTACTGGGTGAGCGTGTGCCATCGTAATCTACTCCCAGTCCTCCACCGCAATCCACGAAATCTACGTTGTAGCCCAGTTTGTGCAGTTGGATATAGAACTGTGAAGCCTCGCGCAGGGCGGCCTGTATGCGTCTTATCTTGGTGATCTGACTGCCTATGTGGAAGTGTATCAGTCTGAGGCAGTCGCGCATCCCTTTCTTGTCGAGCATCTCCAGGGCGTCGAGCAGTTCTGAACTGGTAAGTCCAAACTTGCTGGCATCTCCTCCGCTCTCTTCCCACTTGCCGCTACCGCTGGACGCCAGTTTGATGCGTATGCCCAGATTGGGGCGCACGTTGAGTTTCTTTGCCTCACGTGCAATGATCTCCAGTTCGTTGGGTTTCTCCACCACGATAAAGATGCGCTTGCCCATTTTCTGGGCCAGCAGAGCCAGTTCTATGTAGCTCTGGTCTTTATAGCCATTGCAGATGATGAGCGAATCGCTCTGGCACTGCACAGCTATAACGGCATGCAGTTCGGGTTTGGAGCCTGCTTCCAGTCCCAAGTTGAACTTACGCCCATGCGAAATGATTTCCTCTACCACAGGCTGCATCTGGTTCACCTTGATAGGGTAGATAATGAAGTTTTCAGCCTTGAAGTTATACTCCTTTGCCGCTTTTTTGAAACAGCTGCTTGTCTTTTCTATTCTGTTGTCCAGTATATCCGGGAATCTCAGCAGCACGGGTGGTGTCACATCTCTCAGTGCCAACTCGTCCATCACCTCCCTGATGTCTATCTGAGTTTCGTTCTTACACGGCGTGACGTACATGTTTCCGGCTTCGTTTACTCCGAAATAGGATGTGCCCCATCCGCCAATGTTGTACAGTTCCTTGGAATCTTCAATGGTCCATTTCTTCATTTCTTCGCTTGCTTGGGATGTAGTGACCGTGTGGCCACCGGATTAGTTATTAAATAGGCAGTGGAGGTTTTGGAAGGATTTCCTTTATCTTTTCCACAGTGATTCTGATTTTTTCAAAGGTGTCCATCAGGCTCACATCAATAGTGAGCCGGGCCTTGTTGTAGTAGGGCTCACGCTGTTTCAGCTGCTCTGTCACAAACTGTAACAGCTGCTCGTCGTTCTTTCCCTTCAGCAGGGGGCGCTCGGTGTGGCCCATGCGCAGATGCTTGCACAGCACCTCGGGCGATGTTTTCAGATAAATCACGCTGCCCTGCTGGTTCATATAGTCTATATTGTCGAAGAAGCAGGGGGTGCCTCCACCACAGCTCAGCAGTATATTCTCGAACTCTGCCACCTCGTGCAGCATGTTTCTCTCTATCTTTCTGAATCCCTCCTCTCCCTCTTGTTCAAAGAGTTGCGGTATGGTGCGGTGGCGCCTGCCCTCGATATACCAATCCAGGTCGTAGAAGGTGAGGCCCAACTCCTTTGAGAGAGCCTTGCCCACGGTGGTTTTCCCCGCTCCCATATAGCCTATCAGGAATATGCGTTGCATGTGTAGGATGATTATTTCTTGGTGTTGTTAACGATATCCATGCACTCCTCGTAAGTCAGTTCGGCTGCCCGTTCGTGCATGGCTTTGGGAATACGGTAGTTTTTGCCGTCGTAGGCGATGTAAGGACCGTATTTACCCTTGAGCAGTTCCATCTTGTCGTCGTTGGGAAAGAGTTTGATGTGCCTTTCAGCATCCTCCCTGCGTTTGTTCTCTATCAGTTGGATGGCTGTTTGCAGTGTCACTGTCAGGGGGTCTTCTCCCTTAGGCAGCGATACAAACTTCTTGTTGTGCAGCACATAGGGACCAAAGCGTCCGGCGCCTATCACCACGGCACTGCCTTCAAAACTGCCCAGTTCGCGTGGCAGGCGGAACAGTTCCAGAGCCTCTTCCAAGGTGATGGTCTCCATGCTCTTGTCGGCAGGCAGCTGTGCAAACTTAGGTTTGTTGGCCTCATCAGCCACGCCTATCTGCACCACGGGGCCGAAGCGTCCTATCTTTACCGACACCTGTCGGCCTGTGCCTGGTTCGGTGCCCAGCACCCTTTCTCCGGCTTTATGCTCTGAACGTGAGTTCATGGTTTTTTCCACCGTAGGTTCAAACTGCTCGTAGAAGTCTTTCATAATGGTGGTCCACTGCTCATCACCTTCGGCAATCTCGTCGAACTTCTGTTCCACCTTGGCGGTGAAGTTATAGTCCATGATGGCAGGGAAGTACTGCATCAGGAAGTCGTTCACCACGGTGCCTATATCGGTGGGCAGCAGTTTTCCTTTTTCGCTTCCTGCCATTTCCACGCGTGTTTTCTGTGTGATGACCTTACCTTTGAGCACATCCACGGTATAGCTGCGCTCCTCGCCTTTCTTGTCACCCTTGTGCACATATTCTCTCTGCTGTATGGTGCTGATGGTGGGCGCATAGGTGGATGGGCGACCAATGCCCAGTTCCTCCAGCTTGTGCACCAGTGTGGCTTCTGTGTAGCGTGATGGTCCTTGGGTAAAGCGCTCTGTGGCAGAGATCTCTCTGCGCTGCAGTTCCTGTCCGTCTTCTATGGCAGGCAGCATGTGGGTGTAGTCTTCGTCTTGCTGTTCGTCTTCCTCCCGGGTTTCGCGGTAAACCTTGATAAATCCGTCAAACTTCACCACTTCTCCCTGAGCCACAAACATCGGTGCGTTGTTGTCGGCATTTTTCGCAAGCGAGGCATCGCCCTCATTTTCTATGGTGATGTTCACCGTGGTTTTCTCTATCTCTGCATCCGCCATCTGACAGGCAGCGGTGCGTTTCCATATCAGGTCGTAAAGTCTTTTTTCCTGCGATGTACCCTCGATAGAGGTTTGGTTCATATAGGTAGGTCTGATGGCTTCGTGTGCCTCTTGCGCCCCCTTGGCACTGGTGTGATACTGCCGTGGCTTGCTGTAGTTGGCTCCCCAGAGCGATGTGATTGCCTCTTTAGAAGCGTTCATGCACAGGCTTGAGAGGTTGACCGAGTCGGTACGCATGTAGGTGATAAATCCGTTCTCGTACAGGTGCTGTGCTATCATCATGGTCTGCGACACTGAGAGTCCCAACTTGTGTGCCGCCTCTTGTTGCAGCGTACTGGTGGTGAAGGGGGGCGGTGGTGTGCGCTTCAGTGGCTTTTTGCTCACGCTGCTCACACGGAAGGTGGCGTTCTTACATCTTTCCAAGAAGGCATTCACCTCTTCGTGTGTCTTGAAGCGGGTATTCAGTTCTGCCTTCACCTCGCTGGCAGAGCCATCGGCATTGGCAAGTCCGAAGATGGCGTTCACTCTGTAGAACACCTCGCTGTTGAAGGCCTGTATCTCGCGCTCGCGCTCCACGATAAGTCTTACAGCCACGCTCTGCACCCTACCTGCCGAGAGTGCTGGCTTCACCTTGCGCCACAATACGGGCGAGAGTTTGAAACCCACCAGGCGGTCGAGCACACGACGTGCCTGCTGTGCGTTTACAAGGTTCATGTTCAGATGCCTGGGATGCTCTATGGCCTGCAGAATAGCAGGTTTGGTAATCTCGTGAAACACGATGCGGTTGGTATTCTTCTCGTCCAGTCCAAGCACCTCGCACAGATGCCATGAGATGGCTTCTCCCTCGCGGTCTTCATCGGAAGCCAACCACACCTTTTCTGCTTTTTTTGCATTGCTCTTCAGTTCCTTTACCAGCTTTACCTTTTCCTCGGGTATCTCGTAGTCTGGCAATAGTGTTTGGGTGTCTATACTCAGTTCGCGTTTCTTCAGGTCTCTGATATGCCCGTAGCTCGACATCACCTTAAAGTCGCTTCCCAAGAATTTCTCTATGGTTTTTGCCTTGGCGGGCGACTCTACTATCACTAAATTCTTTTGCATAAGTCCTTTGTGCCTTGTTTTGGGTTGCAAAAGTAAGCAAAAAGAATCTCATCACATTATATATATAGCAAAATTTTTCAAAAAACTATCCGTAACCCGTTCTTTTCTTACATTTGCAACATCCGATGAATCCGCTCATTACGTTACTTATAGGGGGAGAGCTGAGCAGCAATCAGCCCTCTTGTCGGTCGCCCTCTATCAGAGCGATGAGTTTTTCCACCGCCTCTTCCTCGGGGATATTCTTCATCACGCACTCCTTGTTGCGATAGAGTGAGATGCGCCCTCTGCCAGCACCTACATAGCCGTAGTCGGCATCAGCCATCTCGCCCGGACCATTCACGATACATCCCATGATGCCAATCTTGAGGCCCTTGTACTGTGAGGTGGCAGCCTTGATGCGTGCGATGGTGGTGCGCAGGTCGTAGAGGGTGCGACCGCAGCCCGGACAGGAGATATACTCTGTTTTGGTGGTGCGCAGGCGGGCTGCCTGCAATATGCCAAAGGCAGTGGCCTCTATATCCTCATGAGAGAGCGTACCTTCGTTCATCAGCCAGATGCCATCGGTGAACCCATCAAACATCAGCGCACCCATATCAGCAGCAGCCTCCAGCTGGAAATCTCCCTTTTCTTCAGCACTGTGATGATAGGCTCTGCAGAACACCACAGGATTGGTGAGGCCGGCACACATCATCTCGTGCACCAAGGCACGGTGCTCTCCCACAGGATTGGCATGGGCAGACACGCTCACCACCACCACCTCTGGATGATGTTTCAGGCACGACAGGTATTCCTCTGCTGGAGCGCCATAAGGCACCACAAGGAATTTGAGGGGTGCCTGCACCACGCTGAGCAGCGGAATGGCATTGTAGGGGAAGATGGGGAAGCAGTTGGTTTGTGCCTGATAGCTGTCGAAATCCACGATATACTGCATCTCTGGCTGCCACTTTTCCACCTTGCTTCCATCGCCCACATAGAGGAAATCGGGCATGGTGTCGCCCTGCAAGGGTATGGACCCGTCTCTGCGCGAGGCGATGACCACAGGACTATTGCTGCCACCGATGTGCATCACGGCATTGGTGGTGCGACGCTGTGGATGCAGGTAGTTGAACTGCGGACAAACCGTACCCGGTATCATGGTATGCCCCTTGCGTCGGGTGATATAGTCCACCAAATGGCGCGCCACGGGAATCTCGGCTTCGGGCTCCTCGCTCAGCGACACACGGATGGTATCTCCTATGCCATCGGCAAGCAGGGCACCAATGCCCACAGCACTCTTGATGCGCCCGTCTTCACCCTCGCCAGCTTCGGTAACGCCCAGATGCAGCGGATAGTTCATCCCCTCCTGGTCCATGGCGGCCACCAGCAGGCGCACCGACTGCACCATCACCACCGTGTTGCTTGCCTTGATAGAGATGACCACATCGCTGAACTGCTGTTTTCTGCAAATGCGCAGAAACTCCATACAGCTCTCCACGATACCCTCGGGTGTGTCGCCATAGCGCGACATGATGCGGTCAGAGAGTGAACCGTGGTTCACACCGATGCGCACGGCAGTATGGTGCTCACGACAGATATTGAGAAAGGGAATCAGTCGCTCTTCTATCTTATGCAGTTCGTTCTGATATTCCTCATCCGTATATTCCAACTGTTTGAAAGTGCGTGCCGGATCTACGTAGTTGCCTGGATTGATGCGCACCTTCTCGGCATAGAGTGCAGCCACTTCTGCCACCTTGGGATTGAAGTGCACATCTGCCACAAGCGGCACCTGACACCCTTTTTGTCGCAATGCCTCACTGATATGCTTCAGGTTTTCTGCCTCTCGCACTCCCTGAGTGGTAAGACGCACATACTCTCCGCCGGCATCCACTATGCGCAGCGTTTGCGCCACACTGCCCTCTGTATCGGTAGTGGCAGTGGTGGTCATTGATTGCACTCTGATGGGATTGTCACCTCCTAATGGTGTTTTCCCTATTTTCACCTCAGAAGAGGTGCGACGTGTGTAGGTGAACATGGAGCACTATGGATTACGAATGTTGGATTAGGAATTCTTTACCAGGAAGCTGTAGTCCAGACTTCTCAGTTCCTCATTGGCTTTCACTATTTTCTCTTTCAGTCCGTCCTTATACGCAGCCAGTCGTGCGGCAAGGTCTTCATCAGCAAGTGCCAGCATCTCCACGGCAAGGATAGCGGCATTCTGTGCACCGTTCACTCCCACTGTGGCCACGGGTATGCCCGGTGGCATCTGTATAATGCTGAGCATGGCATCCAGTCCGTCGAGCATCCCCTTGATGGGCACACCGATGACGGGCAGGGTGGTAGAGGCGGCAATCACTCCCGGGAGGGCTGCTGCCATACCTGCTCCTGCTATAATCACTCTCACTCCACGTCCCTTAGCCTCACGTGCAAAGCGCTCCACGGCATCGGGGGTGCGGTGGGCAGAAAGGGCATTGACCTCGAAAGGTACCTGCATGTCGTTCAACAACTTACATGCTTTCTCCATAACGGGCAGATCGCTTGTGCTGCCCATGATAATACTTACAATTGGCTTCATATTTCTTGATTTTTCATTCTTCACTATTCATTCTTCGCCCTTCACTTAAACGAGTATGGTGGCCCACGCACAGACCAGTCCCACGCCAAAGCCGGCAAGCACCTGCAGGAGCGAGTGTTGGCGCAATATCATACGACTGCTGCCCAAGAGCCCAGCCACGAGGATAATCACACACAGCCATCCAATGGGGTTATAGCCAAAGATTTCGGCAAAGGCGAGCAATGCGCCCCCCACTCCACCGATGGCAGCGGTGTGTGTGGATATCTTCCACCAGTTGTTGATGATGGCACACACTATCTGCACGATGAGTGCCGCCACCACGATGCTGCCCATAAAGCGGGGGATGTAGAGACGCTGCATCAGGTAGATGCAAGAGAAATAGCACACGATAGAGATGAGATAGGGCACGGCACGCCGCTCACGCCTACCCAGTTCGATAAGGCTCCACCGCTGACATTTGCGATAGATGTAAATCATAAAGGTGGGCATCAGTACGGTGAAGAAATACACCAACGCCACCACCTCAATCTTGTACAGCCATGGTAACAGACTGAGATAGCTGAAGGTGAAGAGCACTGAGAGCCCTATCACTGGCAGATAGAATGGGGTGAACAGCAGACTGAGCACCCGTGCCATGTAGATGATATGTTTTTGGCGTAACAACATGAATCGGTGTATTTATTCCTTGCGCATACGCGCTGTGGGCAGTGCCAACTGTTCTCGGTATTTTGCCACTGTGCGCCTTGCTATAGGAAAACCCTTTTTCTTGAGCAGCAGGGTGAGCTGTTCGTCGCTCAGCGGATGGCGTTTGTCCTCGGCATCGATGATTTCCCGCAGAACCGCCTTGATGGTGCGGGTAGATAGTTCCTCACCCTCCTTGGTGACATAGCGCTCATTGAAGAAGAAGCGCAGGGGGAAGGTGCCCCAGCGTGTCTGCGCATACTTGCTGTTGCTGACACGCGACACGGTGCTGATGTCCAATCCCGTCTTCTCGGCTATATCACGCAACAGCATAGGGCGCAACGAACTCTCATCGCCATCTTCAAAAAATCGGTGCTGCCACTGCACTATTGCCTGCATGGTGAGGGTAAGCGTGTGGCGTCTCATGCGCACGGCATCGATAAAGCCCTTGGCAGCCTCCACCTTCTTACGGGTATAGAGCAGTGCCTCTTTCATCTGTTTGCTCATGCCACCAGGATTGTCTTTATAGTCCTGTAGCATATCGGCAAACGACTGTGACACACACAATTCGGGCACCTCTGCACTGTTAAGAGAGAAGGATACCGAACCATCATCCTGTGTGTCGATGATGAAATCGGGTGTAATCTGTTGCAGGTTGCGCCCTGCGGTCTCGCCCATAGCTGCACCGGGTTTGGGGTTCAGCTTGCGCAGCTCCTGCGCCAATGCCTTGGCTTCTATGGGTGTGAGTTGCATTGCCTGGGCTATCCTGTCCCAGTTGTTGTGTGTAAACTCGTTGAAATAGTTGTTCACCACCGTTGTCATCTGCTCTTTGGTGGCCGACTGCGGCTTGCGCTCAATCTGAAGCAGCAGGCATTGCTGCAGGTTAGAGGCTCCGATACCCGCAGGATCGAAGGTGCGCAGCATGTCAAGCACCTGCTCCACCTCCTCGGTGGTGCAGTCTATATTGCGGTAGATGGCCATCTCATCGGCAAGCAGGTCGGCACTTTTGCGCAGCAATCCGTCGTCGTCGAGCGAAAAGATGAGATACTCCATCACCATCTCTTGCTGAGGGGTGAGGGTAAGCTCTGCCATCTGGTCTTTCAGTAAGTCATAGAAAGAGAGGGAGTTGCCATAGACCATCTCCTCGCGCTCGGCAGTGCCATTGCTGCCCCGCGGATACACTGGCAGGTCTTCATCATCAAGGGCCATGGTGCTCAGCACCTCATCAAGGGCAGAGCGCCGCTCCTCCAGTTCTCCTCCATCCATGCCTTCTGTGGTAGCTTCGCCATCGTCCATGCCCATGTCGTCGCTGCCATCGTGCAGGGAATCAGCGGCATAGTCATCAGGTGTTTCTCCGGGTTGCACCGTTTCCAATGCAGGATTGTCGTGCATCTCCATATTGATGCGGTCAAGCAACTGACTGAGAGGCAGTTCCACCAACTGTGCCTGCAACAACTGTTGCTGGGTGAAGTTCTGCATCTGCTTGAGCGTCTGCTCTTGCTTGAATTCCTGTATCTGACTCTGTGCCATCTGAAAACGTGGTTATACTTGGGATATACTTCTGCAAAAGTACTGCTTTTTATCGGAATGCAAAGGGAAAAGGCGATTATTTTTCCGCCTTTTACTCCCCTCTTTACCAATGCCCACTGGAGCACCCACTGTAGTGGAGGGCAAAGCACTGAAACAAAGAAAGTTGCAGATAAATAGGCGGTTTTCATCTAACAAGAAGCCTAAATTTACTTAATAATAGGTGGAAAATTTGCTCCTTTTGCGGATTGTGAGTAAATTTGCAGGCAAATTTTTTTATTTTTGAGCATGAAGAAACATTGCATTGTCCTTTGTATGGTGATATGGGTGGTGGGCACCATGACATCGTGCGTAAAAAACGATGACGAAGAGGCCACACTCTACGATGATACCGCCATCACCTCATTCTCACTGACATCGGGCACCCAATACAAGCATACCCTCTCTTCAAAGGGACAAGACTCGATTTACGCCGTGAGTGCCAATACAATATTGGCCAACTGTTTCTTTTCTATTGACCACTACACAGGAGAGATTACCAACAAGGACTCACTGCCTAAGGGCATCGATGCGTCCAAACTGCTGTGCTCTGTCAGTACCTATCACAACGGCGTGCCCTATTTAGTGCCCCTTGAGGCAGGACCAGAGTTGGTGTTGCAAGCCACCGACACCGTTAGCTTCTTGTCGGCAAGGACCATCAGAGTGGTTTCTACCAACGGCCAGAATAGTCGTACCTACACCGTCAAGGTGAATGTGCACAAAGAGGAGGGCGACGAGTTTACATGGCACAAGATGAGCGTGCTTGATGCCATCAAAGATGTGGAAACGATAGAAAGTGCCCTGCTGGGCAACCGCCTGCTGGTGTTTGCACTCAAGGCAAACGTCACCGAAATATACGCCATCACAGCAGACCATCCTGACACATGGGAAAAACTGAACACCACCCTCACCGCACAAGCTATCAACAGCAAGGGCGTGGTGCGGGGAGACACCCTGTTTATTGCCGATGATGGCATGGTGAAGTACTCGCTCGACGGAGAAACCTACACTCCACTTGCCACCACCAATGTGCCCGTGGCAATACTGGGCAAGTCGTTCCGCGAACTCTACGGACAGTCGGCAGAGGGACTGCCCATGGTGTCAACCGATGGGGGCCGCACCTGGACCACCGATGCCATAGCCGCCGTGGAGAGTGGAGACGAGGAGCGACTGAAGACACTGCTGCCCACCCACGACATGGACTTTACCTGCATCGCTCATCCTGCCTTAGACAGTGCTGATTACGTGCTCATGGCAGGCAACAGAAACCCTGAACAGACAGAGAGCAATCCCTATCGCGACGACCGCTATGGCAAGGTGTGGCGAAAGGTGGCTGACTATGGCATCAACGCACAGCCTGGACAGTGGGTGTGTATGCACGAAACAGAGGAGCGAGCCCGACAGTTGCCACGCATGGACAACTTGCAGATATTTGGTTATGACAACCTGTTCCTTGCCCTGGGTGGCGAGGGTATAGGTCCTGACGCACAACCCGCCTACAGCACCATCTACGAAAGCAGGGATGGAGGACTGACATGGAAGGCATCTGCCCGCTGCACATGGCCCACCGGCATGGACAAGGCCATGCACATGCTGAGCGTCACCGTGGACAAATATAATAATGTGTGGTTTGTCTGCTCCGGCACTGGAGAAGTGTGGAAAGGACGACTGAACCGACTGGGATGGGAGTAAAAGGCATAAGACCACTGCAACTGCTTGCCCTGCTGCTGACCGCCCTGCTGCAAACAACCGTAGCCACGGCACAGGACGAGCCAGAGTACCGCGCCGAAGTGGGTGCCGGTGTGGGCCTACAAGCCTATCAGGGCGACTATGGCGGCTCTATAACCAAGATGATGCAGCCCTGCTTAGGAGTTCTGGGCAAGTACAAGTTCAATCCACGCATGGCCATGGCACTGACCATATACCATGGCAAGGTGAAGGGCGAACTGAAAAACATCAACACATGGTATCCAGAGAGCAGCGAGATAGCCCCCGAGTTCTCCACCACACTGACCGACGTGAACGTGATGTTTGAATACAACTTCTTTCCCTACGGCACGGGACGGGAGTACAGAGGAGCCAAACCCCTAACACCCTTCATCATGCTGGGACCGGGAATGGTGATAGCCAAAACACCCGAGAAGAGTGTTGCCACAGGCAGCTTGGTGATAGGACTGGGAGCCAAATACAAAGTGGCACCAAGGGTGAACATCACAGTAGATTGGGCCATGCACTTCACACAGAGCGACAAACTCGACGGACTGCAAGACCCTTACGGCATCAAGAGTTCGGGAATATTCAAGAACACTGACTGCTATGCCGCCCTGAGAGCCTCGGTGAGCTATGACCTATGGGCAAAATGCCGCACCTGTCATAAGGAGTAAGGCAGAGTGAATAACACACCAGTTAAGAAAGCAAAAACAAGCCCCCTCTTGACAGTGGGGAGAAGAAACATACAAAAAAAAACAGAAAATATGACCGACGGAAACTGCACAGAAAACAGCGTGCCAAAGCACATTGCCATCATCATGGACGGTAATGGCAGATGGGCAGAAGCCCAAGGCAAGCCACGCAACTACGGCCACCAGGCAGGCGTAGAGACAGCACGCAAGATTACAGCAGAATGCACCCGAATGGGCGTGAAGTTTCTTACCCTATACACCTTCTCAACAGAAAACTGGAACAGACCCGATGATGAGGTGGCTGCACTGATGGGACTGGTGCTCACATCGCTGGAAGAAGAGGTGTTTATGAAAAACAACGTGCGCTTCAGAGTGATTGGCGACAGACAACGACTGCCTAAAGCCGTGCAGCAGAAACTAAGAGAAACAGAAGAACACACCGCCGGCAACGACACCATGACCATGGTAATGGCACTCAGCTACTCCTCTAAATGGGAAATCACCGATGCCATGCAACAGATAGCACGCAAGGTGCAGACTGGAGAGATGAAGCCAGAGGAGATTACCGAAAACACCATCTCTGAACATCTGGCCACCAACTTCATGCCCGATCCCGAACTGCTGATACGCACTGGAGGCGAACTGAGGATATCCAACTACCTGCTGTGGCAGATAGCCTATTCAGAACTCTATTTCTGCGACACCTACTGGCCCGACTTCAACGAGGAAGAACTGCACAAAGCCGTTGACAGCTACAACAGCAGGCAGCGACGCTTTGGAAAAACGGAGGCGCAGATAGAAATGGAACAACACAACACCGCCAAGAAATAGCAGGACAGAGATGCCCCCATGCGGCAAGACGACGACAAAAATACTGATGAGCAACAATACTCCATATATAATAATGTGTAAAAAAATGATGACGAGCGGAAGAGAGACAATACTCATCCTACTGGCTGTGATGCTCTCAACGCTCTTTACCATAACCACCAGAGCACAAGAAAAGGTGGTGAACCCAGAAATATCGTATGTGGGCACACCACGCCAATGCGAGATTGGCGGCATCCACGTACAGGGCATCAAGGGCTACGACGACTTTGTGCTGGTGGGCCTCTCCGGATTGGAGGTGGGACAACGCATCTCGGTGCCCGGAACAGAAATATCTGAAGCCATTCGCCGCTACTGGAAGCACGGCCTCTTCTCTAACGTGGCTATTACAGCCGACTCTATCGTGGGATCCAAGGTGTATCTCTGCATCCATCTTACACAGCGACCACGTGTAAGCACCATCAACTACAGCGGACTGAAGAAATCGGAACGTGAAGACATGGAGGCCAAACTGGGCATTATGAAGGGCAGCCAGATAACCCCCAACATGATTGACCGCGCCAAAATCCTTGCCAAACGCTACTTTGAGGAAAAAGGCTACAAAAACGCCGAAATCACCATCACACAGCGCGATGATGTGACAGGAACCAACCAAGTGATTCTGGATGTAGATGTAGATAAGAAGAGAAAGATGAAGATAAGGCACATCATCATCGAAGGCAACGAGTTTTTGAAAACCAGCAAGATAAAGGGAGGACTGTTCAGAAAAGGAGTGCTCACCAAGATGAACGAGGCAGGAAAGATAGGCTCGTTTATGAAGGCCAAGAAGTTTACTTCCGAACGCTACAAGACTGCCCGACAGAACCTTATCGACAAATACAACGAACTGGGCTTCCGCGACATGGAGATACTGGCAGACAGTGTGTGGAACCACGACGAGAAGCACGTGAACCTGTATATCAAGGTGAAAGAGGGACAACGCTACTACGTGAGAGACATACGCTGGGCAGGAAACACTGTGGTGAACACCGACTTCCTGAACCGCTCGCTGAAGATGAAAAAGGGCGACGTGTATAACCAGACCCTGATAGAGAAAAGACTGAAGAGCGACGAGGATGCCGTGGGCAACTACTACTGGAACAACGGCTACGTGTTCTCTAACATCGACCCCGTGGAGGTGAATGTGGTGGGCGACTCCATCGACTTGGAGATGCGAGTGACCGAAGGACCGCAGGCACACCTCAGTCATGTGAACATCTATGGCAACGACCGCCTGTACGAGGAGGTGGTGAGACGCGAACTGATGACCAAGCCCGGCGACCTTTTCAATAAAGACGCGCTGGTGCGCTCCGTCAGAGAGATTGCAGCCCTGGGCTTCTTTGACCAAGAGAAGATAGACCCGCAAGTAAAACCCAATATGGAAGACGGCACCGTGGATATCAACTGGAACCTGGAACAGAAATCCAACGACCAGGTGGAGTTCTCTTTAGGATGGGGACAAACGGGTATCATCGGTCGCGTGTCGCTGAAACTCAACAACTTCTCTATGCGCAACTTGTTCGGAAAGAACAAGATGCACCGAGGCATCATGCCCATTGGAGACGGCGAGCAACTGGCATTGAGCGCACAAACCAATGGTACCTACTACCAATCGTACAGCATCAGTTATTCGGCACCATGGTTTGGCGGAAAACGGCCCAACTCATTTAGCGTGGGTGCCTTCTACTCCAAACAGACCGACGTGAACAGCAACTATTACAACAGCAGTTGGATGAACAACTACTACGGCTATTACGGAGGCTACGGAAGCTACAACAACTATTACAACAACTATGACAGCTATCTTGACGATGACAAATACGTGCAGTTGCTGGGCTTCTCAGTAGGATGGGGAAAACGCCTGCGCTGGCCCGATGACTTCTTCAACCTGTCGCTCACACTGTCGTATCAGCGCTACATGCTGCGCGACTGGAAATACTTCATCATCAGCAACGGTAACTGTAACAACATCAACCTGGGCATCAACCTGTCGCGCAACAGCACCGACAATCCCCTGTTCCCACGCTCGGGTTCAGAGTTCCTTGCCTCACTCACCATCACACCACCTTGGTCGCTCTTCGACAAGAAAGACTATGAGCACATGGCCGATGACTACAACGCTGCCAACTACGAGGCAGAACTGCAAGAGAAATACCGCTGGGTGGAATACCACAAATGGAAGTTCAAGACCCGCACCTATAACTCACTTACCTCTGGTCCCAAGTGCTTTGTGCTGATGACAAGGGTGGAGTTCGGTTTATTAGGCTCATACAACATATACAAGAAATCTCCCTTTGAAACCTTCTATGTGGGTGGTGACGGTATGAGCGGCTACTCCACGGGTTACGCACAGGAAACTATCGGACTGAGAGGTTACGAAAACGGTTCGCTCACTCCCTATCAGGCACAGGGCTACGCCTACGACCGCTTCACCATGGAGCTGCGCTATCCCTTTATGCTGGGCACCACCACCATCTATGGACTGGGCTTTGTGGAGGCTGGTAATGCCTGGAGCGACACCAAGAAGTTCAACCCCTTCGAGGTGAAGCGCTCTGCGGGTATGGGTGTGCGCATCTTCCTGCCTATGGTGGGCTTGATGGGTATTGACTGGGCATACGGTTTCGACACCACCATCGGCACAGGAAAAAGGGGCGGCAGCAACTTCCACTTCATCTTAGGACAGGAGTTCTAATGCTTACACCCCGCCTGAACAAAGGTTGATCTACACCCCATCTCCCCGAGAGGAGAACTGGGAACATCGCCAGAGATTCATACGTATAAACGCTAAAAAAATGAGAACGATGAGAATCATGAGAATAACAGAAAAAACAGGGATAAAAGAAGGGTTGAAGCATACCCGTATCCTCGGCTTTATGCTGCTGATGCTCTTCCTGCCTCTGTCATCGTATGCACAGAAGTTTGCTGTGCTCGACATGGCATACATCCTGAAGAATGTTCCTGCCTATGAGCGTGCCGGAGAACAACTGAACCAAGTGTCAAAGAAATGGCAGGCAGAGGTGGAGGCCCTGACGCTGGAGGCACAGACCATGTACAAGAACTATCAGAACGAAGTGGTGTTCTTATCACAAGAGCAGAAGAAAGCACGCCAGGATGCCATCATGGAAAAAGAGAAAGAGGCAGCAGAACTGAAGAAGAAATACTTTGGTCCTGAAGGCGAACTGTTCAAGAAACGCACCGCCCTGATGACGCCCATCCAAGAGGAGATATACAATGCCGTGAAAGACATTGCCGAACTGAGAGGCTACCAGATGGTGATAGACAAAACAGGCAACAGCGGCATTATCTACGGCAGTCCAAAGGCAGACATCAGCAACGAAGTGCTCCAAAAACTGGGCTACGGCAGATAACTGCCCGTCAGAGACACTACTACCCACGACAATTACAACAAACAAAAATCAATAATTTAAAACAACAAACAATGAAAAAACTCTTTTTAATGCTTCTGATGTGTGCCCCCATGGCTGTTTTTGCACAGAAGTTCGGACATGTGAATGCGCAGGAAATCATTCAGGTGATGCCTGAATATCTCAAGGCAAAGACTGAGATCGACGCCCTGCAGCAGCAATATGAGGCAGACCTGAAAGGCATGCAGGACGAGTTTACCAAGAAGGTAAAAGACTATGAGGACAATGCCAAGACACTGCCCGAAAACATCAGAACACGCCGTGAGCAGGAACTCACCGAGATGCAGCAGAAGATACAGCAGAGCTATCAAGACAACCAGCAGGCTCTGGCAAAGGCATCACAGGAAAAGATGCAAGCCATTACCTCTAAGGTGATTGAAGCCATCAAGGCTGTGGGACAAAACGGCGGCTATGTGTATATCATGGATGTGGCTGGCGGTGTGCCCTATATCAGCACTACCCTGAGCACCGACGTGACCGCACAAGTGAAAACACAACTTGGACTGAAATAAGCATCAACAATTACCAGCCGGTGTTGCTGTCCACAGTGGCGGCACGCCGGCTTTTACTTATTATATGAGACACCTTTTGTCAATGATAGCATGGATGGCTGCCCTGCCCCTGATGGCACAAACCACTGCCAGCAGCAGCAAAGCACCTGATGCCACCATGGTTGCCACCACCTCTGCCCCAGCGGAAGCACCGCAGACGGCAGGCCTCAAGTTTGGCCACATCAGCTATGAACAGGCTGTGAAACTGATGCCTGAATATGCCGAGGTGCAGAGCCAGTTGCAACAGCTGAGAGCCAAGTATGACGAGGAGACAATGCGCGTGGCACAGGAGTTTAACGATAAGTACGAGGAGTTTCTGGAGGGTCAGGCAAACTTCCCACAGGCCATCTATCAGAAAAGGCAACTGGAGCTGGAAGACCTGATGAACCGTAACATCACGTTCAAGCAAGAGAGCCTGCGACTGCTAAAACAGGCAGAACAGGAAGCCATGAAACCTCTGCACGAACGTATGGCACAACTGCTGCGCATCATTGCAGAAGACAGGGGCTATGCCTTTATCATCAACACCGATGGCAACGCCTGTCCGTATATCAACCCTGCACAGGGCACTGACCTGCTGCCCATCGTTACCGCTACGCTGAAGAAGTAAATGAATCTGAGCACCTCTCCCGGACCCATAGGGATTTTTGATTCTGGCTATGGCGGACTGACCATCCTCAATGGCATACGCCAACTGCTGCCCCAGTACGACTTTCTGTATCTGGGCGACAATGCCCGTGCACCCTACGGCCCACGCTCGTTTGACGTGGTATATGAGTTCACCCGACAAGCCGTGCTCAAACTGTTTCAAGAGGGATGCCAACTGGTGATACTGGGCTGCAACACTGCCTCTGCCAAGGCACTGCGCACCATCCAGCAAATAGACCTGCCACACATCGACCCCCGCCGCAGGGTACTGGGCATCATACGCCCCACTGCAGAGGTGATAGGCTCGCTAACCCAAAGTCGCCACGTGGGAGTACTTGCCACAGAGGGCACCATCAAAAGCGAAAGTT
>SAMEA3663028__coassemble_328_pt1 | contig 19934 bp, 20 predicted proteins | sample SAMEA3663028__metabat2_low_PE_038 | metagenome-assembled genome bin SAMEA3663028 (sample SAMEA3663028) | pig gut metagenome | biome: pig gut; feature: pig-associated habitat; material: faeces | place: France | collected 2012 | reverse complement strand
CTGCCCATGCCATTGTGACAAGGCACATCAGTAAGGCGAGAATCCAGATTCTTTTCATATTGTGCTGTATTTAAATGAGCGTATTGTATGGGGAAAATCTCCCATTCAGTCTGTCTCCTGTCTGTCATCTTTTTACCTATTCTTTCAGGCAGGCGTTGCAAAGATGCAATTTTTTTTCTACTTTTGCATAGAAAACGCCATAAAAATGCAGTTACCAGCCGAATTTATTACGCAGATGAACACCCTGATGGGGGAGGACAGAGCAAAACGCCTCTTTGACGGACTGTTGGAAGAGCCGATAACTGCGGTGCGTGTGAATGGAAAATGCAGCGGAATGTTTCCTGTGAGTGCAGCCTCGAGAGTGGCTTGGTGTGACAGTGGGTGGATATTGGAGCAGCGGCCCAATTTTACTTTCGACCCCTTGCTCCATGCCGGATGCTACTACGTGCAGGAGGCCTCATCCATGTTCCTGCACCGTGTGCTTACAACCTATGTGAACCGTCCGGTGATGATGCTCGATATGTGTGCAGCACCCGGAGGAAAAACTACGGTGGCGCTGGATGCCCTGCCCCAAGGAAGCATGGTGGTGTGCAACGAACCCATCAAGCTGAGGGCGCAGATATTGGCAGAGAACATACAGAAATGGGGGGCATCGGGAGTGATGGTCACCAACAACTATCCCGAACAGTTTGCCCATAGCTCCCTGCTCTTTGATGTGCTGCTTTGTGATGTTCCTTGCTCAGGCGAGGGGATGTTCCGTAAGGATGCCGAGGCTGTGGCAGGGTGGAGCAGGCAGCGTGTGGAGCAGTGTGCCCAGTTGCAGCGTGAAATAGTGCAGACCGTATGGGGAAGGCTGCGTGATGGAGGCTTGATGATTTACTCCACATGTACATTCAATACGCTGGAAAACGAGGAGAATGTGAGGTGGATAGCCGAAAAGTTGGGGGCAGAGGTGCTTGCAGTGCCCGTGGAGGAGGCGTGGCAGATCATGCCTTCGCTGCTGCCAGGCTACAAGGCACCTGTCTATCGCTTCATGCCCGGATATACCAAAGGAGAGGGGCTGTTTATGGCTGTGCTGAAGAAACATGGAGAAGCCCCGTATGTGCTGGATGCTGAGGCTGAAAGGAATACGAAAAAAGAGAACGGAAAGGCACGTAAGCAGAAAGCAACGTGTGCCATAGACAGCAAACTGACAGAGCCACTGACACAGTGGCTGAGGCCTGCATACAAGTGTGTGTTGCGCCACCAGGCAGACGAGGTGATGGCGCTGCCACTGCCACTGGCAGGCAGTTATGACATGGCTGTGAAACAAGGGCTGAAAGTGCTGAGTGCAGGAGTGCCCGTGGCACGTATCAAAGGGCGCGACCTTGTGCCGCATCATGCGTTGTCGCAGAGTAGAGAGAGAGCCTTGGATTTGTTTCCGCTTGTTGCTGTGGATTATGCCACCGCCATCGACTTTCTGCGCTGTGAGGCGGTGAGACTGCCTGAGAATACCCCAAAAGGCTTTGTGCTTCTCACATACCGTGGCGTTCCCTTGGGCTTTTGCAAGAACATAGGCAACAGAGCCAATAACCTCTATCCACGTGAATGGCGCATCAAGAGCACACACATACCTGAAGAACCAACTATATTCCAATTATGAAACAATATTTAGACTTGCTCAACCGAATTATGACGGAGGGCGTGAAAAAAGGCGACCGTACCGGCACGGGCACCATCAGCATCTTTGGAAATCAGATGCGTTTCAACCTGCAAGAGGGGTTCCCTTTACTTACCACCAAAAAGCTTCATCTTAAATCCATCATATACGAACTCCTTTGGTTTCTTCAAGGCAACACCAACGTGAAGTACTTGCAGGAACACGGTGTGAGGATATGGAATGAATGGGCTGACGAAAATGGAGAACTGGGACCTGTGTATGGGCATCAGTGGCGCTCATGGCCCGACTACAACGGCGGAACCATAGACCAAATACAGAACGTGGTGGAACAGTTGAAGCACAACCCCGACTCGAGAAGGATGATAGTGAGTGCATGGAATGTGGCAGAGGTGGAGAAGATGGCACTGCCCCCGTGTCATACAATGTTCCAGTTTTATGTGGCAGACGGCCGACTGAGCCTGCAACTCTACCAGCGCTCTGCTGATACCTTCCTTGGTGTGCCGTTCAACATAGCCAGCTATGCCCTGCTGTTGATGATGATGGCACAGGTGAGCGGACTTGTTCCGGGCGATTTTATACACACCACAGGCGACACGCACCTGTACCTGAATCATCTGGAACAGGCACGTCTGCAACTGACACGCACCCCCCGACCACTGCCAGTGATGCGCATCAACCCGGATGTGAAAAGCATTTTTGACTTCCAGTACGAGGACTTCCAGTTAGACAACTACGACCCGTGGCCTCACATCAAAGCCGAGGTGTCGGTATAGGAACATGAAACTCTTCTGCGAAAAACAAATACAGAACATAAAGACTGATGACAATACAGATTATAGCAGCTGTGGCACGCAACAGAGCCATAGGATTTGAAAACAAGTTGATTTACTGGTTGCCCAACGACCTGAAACGTTTCAAGGCGTTGACCACAGGGCACACCATCATCATGGGGCGCAACACCTTCCTGTCGCTGCCCAAGGGGGCCCTGCCCAACCGTCGTAACATTGTGCTCAGCACCCGTTGTACCCATTTTGAAGGATGCGACACATACGCTTCGCTGAATGAGGCTTTGGAGCATTGCAGTGCCGACGAGGACATATATATAATAGGTGGAGCCAGCGTGTATAGTCAGGCATTGCCACTGGCAAACCGCCTATGCCTTACCGAGGTGGATGATACACCAGCGCAGGCAGACGTGTTTTTCCCCGACTACATCACCGAATGGAAAGAAGAAAGGCGTGAGCATCACGATAAGGATGAGCGTCACGCCTTTGCGTATGATTTTGTGGATTATGTGCCGGCAACAAACCGGTAATGCCTATTTCTTTACTCCTACAATCTTGGTGGGAGCCTGCTCTTTGTTGCGACGGTTGACCACAGTGACTACAGCCTGTGCCAAACTGAGGAAAGCCTGACCTGTGATGGTGTCAATCTTGGTGGCAGCCGGTTCGCCGGCATCTCCGCTCTCGCAGATGCTTTGCACCAAGGGTATTTGTGCCAACAGTGGTGTGCCCATCTCTTCGGCAAGGGCTTTGCATCCCCCGTTTCCAAAGATGTAATATTTGTTTTCTGGCAGTTCTGCCGGAGTGAACCATGCCATGTTTTCTATCAAACCTAAAATGGGCACATTGACCTTTTCGTTGCGATACATGTCAATGCCTTTGCGTGCATCTGCAAGTGCCACCTTCTGAGGCGTGCTCACAATCACTGCACCCGTGATGGCAAGTGTTTGCAGCAGGGTGAGATGGATGTCGCTGGTGCCTGGTGGTGTGTCAAGGATGAAATAATCCAGTTCGCCCCAATCGGCATCGGCAATGAGTTGCTTCAAGGCATTGCTTGCCATGCCGCCTCGCCACAGTGTAGCAGTGTCAGGACTGACAAAGAAGCCGATGCTCAGCAGTTTTACTCCATATTGTTCGATAGGCGAAATGAGCTGTCTGCCATCTTTCTCCACGGCGTATGGACGTGCATCTTCTACATGAAACATCTTGGGCATTGACGGACCGAAGATGTCAGTGTCGAGCAGTCCCACCCGATAGCCCAGGCGAGCCAATGCAATTGCCAGGTTGGCCGCCACAGTGCTTTTGCCCACGCCTCCCTTTCCTGAACTTACGGCGATGATATTCTTTACCTGTGGCAACAACTTGCCCACCTCTGGTCGGGGCTTTGATTTGAACTCCGTTTCGATGGTCACCTCCACCTCCTTGCTCACATGATAGTGGATGGCAGCCTCTGCTGCTTTGAGGGTGGATTTAAGGAAGGGGTCGGTATCGCGTGGAAAGATGAGTGTCACCTTTACCTTCATACCGTTGATGCTGGGCGTGTCTGCCACCATCTCGCTCTCTACCAGGTTCTTCTTGGTGCCCGGATAGGTCACGGTGGCGAGTGCATCCATGATCAGTTTGGGGTATAGTGTCATTGCGTGCTTGAGGGGTTGATTGGTTGTTTGATGTTATTTTCCTGCCTCCAATGGTGTGCGTTTGTCGCGCCGATAGCTTCGGTAGTCGTCAAACTCAATCTCCACTTCCGGTTCGCAGAGTGTGCCCTGCTGTGGTAGTCTGAACTTCATGTATCTGATGTTCAGCCCGCGCTCTATCCACATCTTTTCGTAATAGGTCTGTATGGAGAGAATACGCTGGGTATCAGCGTCTGTAACAGCCGTGTGGTAGAGGTCTTCGGTGTGGAAGAGGAGTGGCAACTCATTGTGCTTCACCATGTAGGTGGTATAGGTGAATAGAAAATTGGAGTCTGTCTTGAGATGCACCACACCACCATCGCAAAGAAAATGGCGGTAGCGCTCCATGAAGTAGGTGCTTGTGAGGCGCTTGCGTGGGTTCTTCATCTGCGGATCGCTGAAGGTGAGCCATATCTCCTGTACTTCGTCCTTGCAGAAGAATCGGTCGATAATCTCGATGTTGGTGCGCAGGAAAGCCACATTCTTCAAACCTGCATTGAGCGCCTGTGTGGCTCCGGTCCACATGCGTGCTCCCTTGATATCCACTCCTATAAAGTTGACATCGGGAAACATTCGTGCCAGTTCCACCGTGTATTCTCCCTTGCCGCATCCCAGTTCCAATATGATGGGGTGGTTGTTGTGAAAGTACTGCTCCCTCCAGTGCCCCTTCATCTCGAAGGGCACCTGTTCTGCCACAGAATACGGATATTGGAACACGTTCTCATAGCGCTCCATGTCTGCAAACTTTGCCAGTTTTCCTTTGCTCATGCTGATGCCTCTCTTGTGCTGTTGATAGCCTCCTTGGATGGAATTACTATTGGAAATGCAGTTTTTTTTATTCAATCACCACCGTGGTCCAGCCGTGCTTGTCTTCAATGATGCCGTATTGGATGCCACGCAGGGTGTCGTAGAGTTTTTTAGAGATGGGACCGGGTTGGCCGTCTTTGCTAAAGGTGTAGCGCTTGCCCTTGTCCAGGTCATCAATATATGAGATGGGTGAGATAACGGCAGCGGTGCCACAGGCTCCTGCCTCTTCAAAGGTCTCCAGCTCCTCTTCGGGTATGGGGCGGCGTTCTACCTTCATGCCCAAGTCCTCGGCCACCTGCATCAAACTCTTGTTGGTGATAGAGGGCAGAATGCTGGTGGATTTTGGTGTGACGTATGTGTTGTCTTTGATGCCGAAGAAGTTGGCAGCTCCGCACTCGTCGATGTACTTCTTCTCCTTGGCATCCAGATAGAACTCGCAGGCATAGCCTTTTTCGTGTGCCAGATTGTTGGCAAAGAGCGATGCGGCATAGTTGCCACCCACCTTGTACTTGCCGGTGCCGAGTGGCGCTGAGCGGTCGTATTCACGGACGATGACGTAGGGATTGGTAGAGAAGCCACCCTTGAAGTACGGACCAACGGGAGTGACAAAGATAAGGAACATGTATTCCTTGGCGGGATGGACACCCACCTGAGCTCCTGTGCCGATGAGCAAGGGGCGTATATACAGGGTGGCACCGCTCTCGTAGGTGGGGATGTACTCCTGATTCAGTCTCACCACCTTCTTTACCATCTCTGTAAAGAGTTCGGTAGGAACTTCAGGCATCAGAATACCTCTACAGGTGCTTTGCAGACGAGCAGCATTCTCATCTACACGGAACACACGCACCTTGCCGTCAGGACAGCGATAAGCCTTGAGACCCTCGAAGGCCTCTTGTCCGTAATGCAGACAGGTGGCTGCCATGTGCATGTTGATGTATTCGCTGGAACTGATTTCTATTTCGCCCCACTTGCCGTCGCGATAGCAACAGCGCACATTGTAATCCGTTGGCATATAGCCAAACGAGAGATTAGCCCAATCCAAATTCTTCATATTCTTTTTTCTTTAGTTTTCGTCGTTCTACAGGTAGGTTCTATCAATTACAATTCTTTTTTTGAATTACCTTTGCGGTCTTTTGCCCTCTCTTCGGTATCTTTATTCGTTAGTCCTTGCACCATAGCTCGCTATGCTGCTGCGACCTTACAAATAAATCTGCTCGAAGATAGAACAAAATCCCATCAAAGCTAATTTATAGAACCTACCTACAATTTGCAAAAGTACGAAAAAGAATATGAATGACAAACAAAATGTGCGGAAAAACACAAAATAGGTTTCAAAAAGGAGGGCGATTACTCCGCTTTGTCCAATATCTCTTCTATCTCCTTCTCTGTTTTGGAGAGCTTTTCCCTGCACAGTTTTATCAGTTGTTGTGCTTTCTTCAGTTGCTCGCTCAGTTGGTCAATGTCCAGTTCGCCCGTTTCCATCTGCTGTACAATCTGTTCCAGTTGTTTTACGGCATCTTCGTATTTGCTATTCATATTGTGGGGTGTTGGTTTTTGTGTTTTATTTGGAAATGTTGTCTTCCTGTATTTTATCTGTGCTCCCTGACCGTGTGCTCCCTGTCAGTGTGTGTTCACTTTGGGTGCTTGTTTTGGGTGCCTGTAACTACCGAGGTGATGGTTCCCTGTTCCACTCTTGTTTCAATCTGTTCGCCAGCTTGCAGCAGGTGGATGTTTTTGATGGGCTTGCCTTGATGCAGCGTGATGCTATAGCCGCGCTTCAGTGGCAGTTCGGGGTCCAGCAGTTTCAGGCGTGCATCGGTGAGTTGCAGCAGGTGCTGTTCCTTTTGTATGCGCTGCTTGAGGGTGACGGGGATGCGCATTTGCAGCAAATCCAAGTGAGATTTCTGTCGGGTGATGGTCAGCATACACACGGCGGGGATATGCTCTTGCAGTCGGGTGATGCGATGCTGTTGCTCTCTCATCAGTTGTCTCACGGTGCCGTTCAGTCGTTGAGCTGCCATATCAATGCGGTGCTTCTCGTCTTTCATCTGTTGTGTGACGATGTGGGTCAAGCGTTGTGCGGCATGGTCTATGCGTTCAGCCACTTCCGAGAGATGGTCTATCAGGAAGACAGCAGCTGCCGTGGGGGTTTTGACCCGTGTGTGCGAAATCATGTCAATGACGCTTTCGTCGCGGTCGTGACCTATTCCTGTGATGATGGGCAGTGGGAAGTTTGCCACATTCTCTGCCAGTTCCAGGCTGTCGAAGCCTGAAAGGTCGCTGGTGGCTCCTCCTCCTCGGATGATGACCACGCAGTCGTACTCACTCTCGTGCAGCATGATGCTGTTCAGGGCGGCAATGATGCTTTCTGTCACCTGTTCGCCTTGCATGATGGCGGGAAAAAGGGTGGTGGTGAAGGTCAGGTGGCGTTCGTTGCTCAGCAGTTGGTTCTGGAAGTCGCCATAGCCGGCAGCTGTGTTGCTCGAAATCACCGCTATGCGCTGTGCAAAGAGCGGCAGAGGCAGTTCTTTATTGAGTGTGAACACCCCCTCTTTCTTGAGCTGTTCGATGATGCGCCTGCGCTTTTGCATCATGTCGCCTATGGAGTAGGTGGGGTCGATATCAGTAACAATCCATGAAAACCCATAGTTCTCGTGGAAATCGGCGTGCACTTGCAGCAGCATCTTCATGCCGGCATGGGGCACCTGTCCGGTGCTTTTGATGAAAAAGGGTTTGAGCACCGCCCATGTGTTGCGCCAGCATTTGGCAGAGGCGCGTGCCACGGGGGTGTTGGCTCTCTCTTCTTTCTGTATCAGGTCCATGTAGCAGTGCCCGTGCGACTCGTTCAGGTCGGATATCTCTGCCTCTACCCAAAAGGAGCGGTCAAGACTCATCTCAATAGCCTCTCTGACAAGAGAGTTGAGTTCATAGAGTGAAAGGGCTTTCATGGTTGCTCAATGTGATGAAACAGAAGGGGGAAAGAGTTGATAGGCTCGCTCCAGCGCCTGTGTGAAGTTGGGCACGCCATAGCCATATACGTTGTTGGCATGTGCTGCGTTGTTGCCGCATTGTCTTACCAGTTGCATCAGTTGCAGGGCAGTGAGGTGGGGCAGTGCCTGCCACAGACATGCCATCATGCCACATATCAAGGGCGCGGCAAACGAGGTGCCCATATCCTGCACCAAGGCTCCACGACCAGAAATGAGGTAGGCAGGACTGCCGATGGCCATCACGTCGGGCTTGATGCGCCCATCTTGGGTGGGACCTACGCTACTGAAGGGAGCATTCTGCAGCGAGGTGGTTACGGCACCCACGGTGATGCACTCCAAGGCATCGGCAGGAAACGATATCTTTTTCCACGGTCCCATGCCGTTATTGCCCGCACTGCACACCAGTGCGATGCCTTTGCGATGGAGCATGGATGCCGATTGAGAGATGAAAGAGGAGGTGCCGTCCAACTCGTGTAGTTGATGGTCGGCATAATGGAAGTCAAATTCGTTGTAGCCCAAGCTGCTGTTGATGATATCTACCCCCACAGAGTCGGCAAATTCGGCAGCAAAGGTCCAGTAGTCCTCTTCCACCTGTTGCTCTGTTCGTGGGTCTTCGCATTGCAGCAGCCAATAAGAGGCCGCTGTGGCGCACCCTACAAACACATGGGGGGCGTTGGCAGCCATCACCGAAAACACCTTGGTGCCGTGGTCGCTCTCGTTGTAGCCTTTCTCTTTCGGAGCTGCCACAAACGAGCGTTGTCCCTTGATGCGCGTGTATTTGAAGGAGGGGATGCGGTTGATGTTTTCAAAACCTTCGTCAAGAACGGCGATGGTGATGCCTCTGCCGTTGAATCCCCTCTTGTGGATTTCTGTGCCACCCACCGAGGTAATCTGCTCCGTGGAGGAGGCATAGTAAGAAGAGGGGATAGAGTCCCAAGGGTTGAAGTCTGTGTGTACCGAGCGTTTTGAGGAACTTTCCGTCACCGAGTCGGGCGATTGCCATACCCTGGTGCACAAGCGGACAAAAGAAAGACTGTCAAATGCCTGACACAGAGAGGTATCTGCTGTCTCTATCAATACAGAGTTGTGCCAGCGGCTGGTGCCCTTGATGCGGACACCCGTGGCCTCTATCTGTTGCAGGTATTTGCGACTTACAGGCAGGTCGGTAGAATCGATGCCTATCCCCTGACGCCTGCGTCGCTCCAGTGCCTTGTGCGAAAGGAACTGATGAGGATGCTGTAGCGAGAAGGAACCTCCGTTCTTGTTGCTCAGAATCAAACGATACATCCAGCATTTCTCGCCCGCATAGGCCCGTTTGTGCGATGGCGAGCGATGTGTGTGGGCACTCAGTGTCAGTGAGATTGCCATACACGTGAGGAGAACGAGAAAGACGCGATTCATCTCTTGCTTTTTAGTGGAGTGCAAACTTACTGCTTATTCTTCTAAAAACCAAATAAAAACCTCGTTTCTTGGCTGCGATAAGATTTTTTTTGCCTACCTTTGCAGTGGTTATGCCACTTTCATTATGAATAAACATCAAGCAACTCTTGAGTTGGGTAGCAAGCCCGTGGGACGGTTGTTGTTGCAATACGCATTGCCTGCCATTGTAGCAATGACAGCCTCTTCGCTGTACAACATGGTTGACAGCATCTTTATAGGACAAGGGGTGGGGGCACTTGCCATCGCCGGACTGGCGCTCACCTTTCCCTTTATGAATCTCTCTGCAGCCTTTGGCGCTGCCGTGGGAGTGGGTGCTTCTACACTTATCTCTGTGAAGTTGGGGCAGAAAGACTATGCCATGGCACGCCACATTCTGGGCAATACGGTGACGCTTAATCTGATTATCGGTGTGCTCTTCAGCGTGGTGTCGCTGCTTTTCCTCGATCCTATACTCTATTTCTTTGGAGCCAGTGAATATACCCTGCCTTATGCCCGTGATTACATGGTGGTGATTTTGCTGGGCAATGTGCTTTCGCACATGTATTTTGGCATGAATGCGGTGCTGCGTGCAGCAGGTAAGCCCAGGCTTGCCATGTATGCCACGATCTTTACGGTGTTGCTCAATACGGCACTTGATCCCCTGTTTATCTATACTTTCGGCATGGGCATACGGGGTGCGGCCGTTGCCACCATCCTGTCGCAGACGGTGTCGCTCATCTGGCAGATGACCTTGCTTTCAGATAAGCGCCAGCTGTTGCATCTTGCCTCTGGTACTTATCGCCTTGTCACAGACATCGTGCGCAATATCATTGCCATTGGTTTGTCGCCCTTCTCCATGAATGTGTGCGCCTGCATTGTGGTGATATTTATCAACAAAAGTCTGCAAAGCTATGGTGGCGACATGGTGGTGGGTGCCTATGGCATAGCCAACAGGGTGGCTTTTATCTTTGTGATGGTGTGCATGGGTGTGAATCAGGGTATGCAGCCCATTGCGGGATATAACTATGGAGCACAGCGCTATGACCGACTGATGCGGGTGCTCAAGCTCTCTATGTGTGCCGCCTCTGTGGTTACAGGCGTGGGCTTTGTGGTGGCACAGTTTTTTGCAGAGCCTTGTGTGCGTCTCTTTACCACCGACCCCCAGCTGATGGCGTATGCCGAGCACGGACTGAGTATTATGATGGCAGCCTTCCTGATAGTGGGCTATCAGATGGTGATAACCAACTTCTTCCAGAGTATAGGCAAGGCAAAGGTGAGCATCTTCCTCTCCTTGTCCAGACAGATGATATTCCTTTTGCCCTTGATATTCATCCTGCCTCCCATCTTTGGTGTAGATGGCGTGTGGTGGGCGATGCCCGTTTCCGACACTATCTCGGCGTTGGTCACATTGGTGCTGATGCTGAGGTATATGAGAAGGATGAAGGGTGTGAACACAATGACGCAAAATAAGCAATGAGATGAAAGACAAGAAAATCATAATCAATGTGGGTAGGCAGATAGGCAGTGGCGGTCGGCTCATTGCAGAGCGGCTGGCAGCACACTTCGGATGCCGCTTCTACGACCGTGAGTTGTTGAATCTGGCTGCCAAGGAGAGTGGCTTCTGTGAGGAGTTTTTTGAAAAAAACGATGAGCAAAAGGGCTTTTTCAGTTCTATCCTGCATATCGCTACCCCGCACTTGGGCGACTCTAATTTCTACAGCGACAGCATCTCGCAAGAGTCGCTGTTCAAGATACAGAGTGATGCCATACGTAAGGCTGCTTCTTCTTCCTCGTGCGTGTTTGTGGGGCGTTGTGCCGACTATGTACTGCGCGATTATCCCAATGTGGTCAATGTGTTCATTACTGCCGATATGGACAAGCGCCTGCAGCAGGTGTGTGCTCGCAAAGGCTGCGACAGGGCCACGGCACGCAAACTGATTGTCAGCGGAGAGAAGGAGCGTGCGCAATATTACAACTATTATACGGGCAAACGGTGGGGGCACAGCGACAGCTATCATCTCTGCGTCAACAGCAGTGTGTTAGGACTGGAAGAAACGGAAAGACTGATAGAGCAGTATGTGACCGATGCCCTGCATTTGGCAGATGAGAAAAGCAATAAGGAATGAAAAGAATTGGCATATTGAGCGACACCCACTCCTATTGGGACGACAAGTATCTGCACTATTTCAGTGACTGCGATGAGATATGGCACGCGGGTGACATAGGCAGTGTGGAGCTGGCTGACAGGCTGGCTTCATTCAAGCCGTTGAGAGCTGTATGCGGTAACTGCGACGGTGGAGATTTGCGGCTGATGTTTCCACAGGTGTTGCGCTTTAAGTGCGAGGAAGTGGAGGTGCTGATGAAACACATCGGGGGCTATCCTGGTAATTACGATGCCTCGGTGCGTGGACAGATATACAGTATGCCTCCACAACTGTTCATCAGTGGGCACTCGCATATCCTGAAGGTGCAGTACGACAAGACCTTGAATCTGCTGCACATCAATCCAGGAGCAGCGGGGATGCAGGGATGGCACAAGGAGCGCACTTTGGTGAGACTTACCATCGACGGAAACAAATTCTCTGATTGCGAGGTGGTCACCATCAAGTAGCAGGGCGCTCGTTGGGGCAGTGAACCGTTGGTGAATTGCCTGCCAATGCTCTTCATCATCAAAACTAAAAAAGGAAAATAATAAACAAAACAAAATAACTATCCATTATGAAGACAATAGTGATAACAGGAGGCGCCGGCTTTATCGGCAGTCATGTGGTTCGACTTTTCGTGAACAAGTATCCCAACTATCGGATTATCAATCTTGACAAGCTTACCTATGCAGGCAATCTTGCCAATCTGAAAGATATAGAAGACAAGCCTAATTACAGGTTTGTGAAGATGGATATCTGCGATTTTGATGCGTTCTATCAGTTGATGCAGGAGGAGCACGTGGATGGCATTATCCATCTCGCTGCCGAGAGCCATGTAGATAGAAGCATCAAAGACCCCTTCACCTTTGCCCGTACCAATGTGATGGGCACCCTGTCACTGTTGCAGGCTGCCAAACTGTACTGGGAGTCGCTGCCCGAGAAATATGAGGGCAAGCGCTTCTATCACATCTCTACCGATGAGGTGTATGGCGCATTGTCGATGACCCATCCAGAGGGTATCGAACCTCCCTTCACCACCAAGGCTTCTTCTTCCAAACACCATGAGGCATACGGAGAAGACTTCTTCTTGGAAACAACCAAGTACAATCCTCATTCTCCCTATTCGGCTTCCAAGGCAGGCAGCGACCATTTTGTGCGTGCTTTTCACGACACATACGGAATGCCTACCATCGTGACCAACTGTTCCAACAACTACGGTCCGTATCAGTTCCCTGAGAAGTTGATTCCTCTGTTCATCAATAACATTCGACACCGTAAACCGTTGCCCGTATATGGCAAGGGCGAGAATGTGCGCGACTGGCTGTATGTGGTTGATCATGCTCGTGCCATTGATCTTATCTTCCATGAGGGCAAGGTGGCAGAAACCTATAACATCGGCGGATTTAACGAGTGGAAGAACATCGACATCATCAAGGTGGTTATCAATACAGTAGATCGCTTGCTGGGCAGAAAAGAGGGAGAAGACCTTGACCTGATTACTAATGTCACCGACCGACTGGGACACGATGCACGCTATGCCATCGACTCTACTAAGTTGCAGCGCGAACTGGGCTGGGAACCCTCACTACAGTTTGAAGAGGGCATAGAGAAAACCGTGCGCTGGTATTTGGACAATCAGGAATGGCTGGACAATGTGACCAGCGGAGATTACCAGAACTATTACGATAACATGTACAAAAACCGTTGAGAGATATGAAGAAAATACTGCTGTTGGGCTCAGGTGAACTGGGCAAAGAGTTCGTGATTGCTGCCAAGCGTGCAGGTCAGTATGTGATTGCTTGTGACAGATATAACGATGCTCCTGCCATGCAGGTGGCGGATGAGCGTGAAGTGTTTTCTATGCTGGATGGTGACGCATTGGAAGCAGTGGTAAGGAAGCACCAGCCAGACATCATCGTACCAGAGATAGAGGCAATACGCACCGAACGCCTGTTTGACTTTGAGAAACAGGGCATACAGGTGGTGCCCAGTGCCAGAGCGGTAAACTATACCATGAACAGAAGGGCTATCCGTGATTTGGCAGCCAAAGAACTGGGACTGAGAACAGCCAAGTATTTCTATGCCAAGACCTTTGAGGAGTTTAAGAAGGCTGCCGATGAAATAGGATTCCCCTGTGTGGTGAAGCCCTTGATGTCATCCTCTGGTCACGGACAGAGTTATGTGCACAATGATGATGAGTTACAACGGGCATTTACCGAGGCCATGGAGGGTAGTCGTGGTGATGTGAAAGAGGTGATTATCGAGGAGTTTATCGACTTCGATTCAGAGTTTACCCTGCTCACCGTGACACAAAAAGAGGGTCCTACATTGTTCTGTCCGCCCATCGGTCATGTGCAGAAGGGTGGCGATTATCGTGAGAGTTGGCAGCCATACAGTATTCCCGAAGAGGCTTTGAAGCAGGCACAGCATATAGCCGATGAGGTGACCAAGGCACTTACAGGTGCTGGTATCTGGGGTGTGGAGTTCTTCCTCACCAAGCAGGGCGAGGTGATTTTTAGCGAACTCTCTCCCCGTCCGCACGACACAGGAATGGTTACTCTGGGCCACACCACCAACCTCAGTGAGTTTGAACTCCATTTCCGTGCCGTGATGGGACTGCCCATTGCAGGCATCCATTTGGAACATGCGGGTGCAAGTGCGGTGATACTGTCACCCCAGGAGAGTACGGAACCGCTGCCATATAATCTGGTAGAGGCACTGAAGGAAGACCATACACGCATCAGAATCTTTGGAAAGCCAGAGGCTCATGTGGGCCGACGCATGGGTGTGGTGCTGTGCTACGGAGAGGTTGGCGATGACACTACTTTCTTGCGTAACAAGGCTAAGCGACTGGCAAAAACTGTTCTGGGCACAGATCCTTATACCAAGTTCCATGAGTAAAGTATTGCACGATGTGCCTTGTCATCTGGGACGCATCATCGAATTGCCCAAGATATGCGACCCTCGTGGCAACCTGACAGTGGCTGAGGAGTGCAAGAATGTGCCGTTTGACATCAAAAGGGCATACTGGACCTATGATGTGCCTGGTGGAGAAAGTAGGGGAGGGCACGCACATAAGGAGTGCCTGTCGTTTATCATTGCCGTGAGCGGCTCGTTCACGGTGACATTGGATGATGGGTTGGGCACCAAGTGTGAGTACCACCTCAACCACCCTTGGCAGGGATTGCTCATCAACACTGGGATATGGCGCACCTTGGAAGATTTTTCTTCGGGTGCCGTTTGTCTGGTGCTGGCATCGGAGCTCTATGACGAGGAGGATTATATATACGATTACGAGGAATTCCTGGCATCCAAGCAATGCTCGAAATAAGGCAGTATCATAGCGATAACGAGGCGCAGTGGAACACATTTGTGGCGCAGTCTAAGAATGGCACATTCCTGATAGACAGGCGCTATATGGACTATCATGCCCATCGGTTTGCCGACTTCTCGCTGATGATATACTCTGAAAAGGGTTCACTGCAGGCTCTTCTGCCTGCCCATCGTGAGGGAAACAAGCTCTTCTCGCACGGCGGACTGACCTACGGCGGACTGGTGATGGGCAATGACATGACAGCCCAGAAGGCAAAACAGGTGTTTGAATCGCTCAATGTCTTTCTGAAAGAACAGGGTATCAGCAACGTGAGGTATAAACCCACACCACACATCTATCACCGATGTGCAGCAGAGGAAGACCTCTATGCCATTGTGCAGTGCTGCCATGCAAGCCTACTGTTCAGAGAGATATCGTCAGTGGTGATGATGGACGAGACAGCACCCCGATGGTCACAGTTGCGCACAAGAGGTGTGAAAAAGGCTGAAAAGCAGGGCGTGTTGGTGTCAGAGAGCGATGACTACGAGGGCTTTTGGTCTGTTCTCTCTGATAATCTGATGCAGAGGCATGGTGTGCAGCCTGTCCATTCTCTTGAAGAGATAAGGTTGCTTGCCAGCAGATTTCCCCGTTATATCCGCTTGTTCGTGGCAACAATGGAGGGCGAGATAGTGGCAGGAACGGTGATTTACGAAACTATGGGCAGGGTGGCCCATTCGCAGTATATCGCTGCCTCGCCACGTGGCAAGCAGGTGGGAGCACTCGACATGCTGTTTCACTATCTGCTCACCGAGAGATATGTCCACACCCCGTATTTCGACTTTGGTATATCCACCGAACAGCATGGGGAGTGGCTCAACGAAAACCTGATACATCAAAAAGAGGGGTTTGGCGCACGTGGCGTGTGCTACGACACCTACGAATGGACGTTGTAAAGTAACGCACAAACGAAAGGTCTTACCATGACATCACACATCAATACATCGGCTGATATTGATTACCTCTGTCTGCAGAAAATCAATGCGCTGCACCAACAGGAGATAGACGAGGCTGTGCAGCGTGTGCTGCATGGCGGATGGTATCTGCAAGGGCAGGAAAACAGAGCCTTTGAACAGCATTATGCAGCCTATATCGGCACGTCGCACTGCGTAACTTGTGCCAACGGTCTGGATGCGCTTACGCTGATACTGCGTGCCTATATGGAGATGGGAGTGATGAAAGAGGGCGACGAGGTGATTGTGCCTGCAAATACGTACATCGCATCTATACTTGCCATCACAGATAATAAACTGGTGCCTGTACTGGTGGAGCCCAACGCTCATACACTACAGATAGACGATAGCTTGCTGGAACGTGCCATCACCGAGCGCACACGGGCCGTGATGATAGTGCACCTGTATGGCAGAATGGCATATACCCCCCAGATAGCGCAGATTTGCAAGCGGTATGGATTGAAGCTGATAGAAGACAATGCTCAGGCTCACGGACTTGCTGCCGATAATAGTGGTGACGCTGCTTCTGGTTGTTGTCCCCGTACAGGGTCGCTGGGCGATGCCGCTGGTCATAGCTTCTATCCAGGCAAGAATCTTGGCGCTTTGGGCGATGCTGGTGCCGTGACCACCAGCGACGGGCCATTGGCCGAGGTGATCAGAGCACTGGCCAACTATGGATCCAAACAGAAATATGTGTTCAGATATGCAGGGAGAAACAGTAGGATGGATGAGATTCAGGCGGCTGTGCTCAATGTGAAGCTACGCTACTTGGATCAGGAAAACGAACAGCGCAGACGTGTGGCCGCCTATTATATAAATAATGTGTGCAACGAACGGATGGTGTTGCCTGATATGGAGTATTGGAAACAGAGCGTGTTCCATATCTTCCCCGTGATGTGCAGTGAGCGAGACTTGCTGCAGCAGTATCTTGAAGAAAGGGGAGTGCACACTATGATTCACTATCCCATAGCTCCCCACAAACAGCAGTGCTATTCACAGTTCAACCATCTGCAACTGCCTACCACTGAGCGGATACATGCCTCTGAACTGAGCATTCCCTGTAATCAAGTGCTTACGGATGCTGAGGTGGAACGCATTGCGGCATTGCTTCGTGATTTTACCTGTTAAGGCAGGGGGAGCCATCAGCTCCTCCCTACATTTAACCCAAATCGGTCATTAGCGTTATGATGATAACAACTTCTGTTTTTGAGAAGATGTGTTCTCGTTTTGAGGGCGCAATGGGGCTCCATTGTAACCGAGAAACGGGAAGACAGATGCCAAAAAGCAAGTTCGTTTGCGCATAACGGCCTAATGATTTGGGTTAAATAATAACCACAGTAACGCCACGTGCAGCCTGTGCTCCCATCACTAATGCCTGCGCAATGTCGGCAGTTTTAGAGGGGCCGCTGATAAAGCAACCGTAGCCATAGTCGTTGAGCTCTATCCGGCTGTATGCCTCGTGCATGTTGTTCACGATGTCCTTGCGGTTGAGTATGATGACCAGTTGCTCAGAGATAAAGCATACGGCTTTTTCTTTCATTGTCTGAGGAATCCAGACGCATCCGTTTTCTGCCACACCAAACACGCCCTTCAGCACAGCCACGTCTGTTCCGTTCAGTTCGTTGGCCTCTTTCACAGTGTTGGGATTGATGGTGGCAATGGTCACCTCTGGCAGTTCAGAGGCAATCTGCTTGGCATCAGGGTGTAGCTTCTTCACAATGCTGTTGATGTCAGTATTGTCACCTTCCTTTAACAGCATCACCTTGCCACCCACCACCTGCGTCACCTCCATAAACTGTTTCAAGGGGTCGGCATAGGTAATGGGGTGGATGTCGTCTATCGAGGGCATCTCATACTGTGTGGTGATATTGCGTTTTATTTTTGCTAATAGTTCTTCCTTTTTCATACCTTCTACTTTTTGTTTTTCCACCATTCATGGAATGACTGTTTTGCAAAGACGGGCATCTCTCGCCCTTCTCCCCAGCCATTCAGACTGTTGTATATGGCAAACCGTGGGGCATGGTTGGCCCAAGGTGCAAACTTGAGGGCGGTGCGATAGAGTGAGGGATGGTCGAAAAGCACCTTCATGCCATTGCTCATTGCTTTTTTCATGCAGTCGGCCTTGCCCAAAGAGTCAAGCTCCTGTCTCCAGCGATAAATCTGTTCAGAAAGGTTCACCTTGGCTGGGCACACGTTATCGCACGAGCAGCAGAGCGAGCAGGCACTCACATTGTCGGTATATTTTTTCTTGTTGCGCAACATTCCCAGATTGATGCCTATAGGACCGGGGATAAAATAGGTGTAGGAATAGCCTCCGGAACGGCGATATACCGGGCACGTGTTCATACAGGCACCACAGCGGATGCACTTGAGCGACTCCCAGTGCTCTGCATTGGCAATGATGTCGCTTCTGCCGTTGTCCACCAGAATGATGTGCATCTCAGCACCTGGTCTGGCTTTCCTGAAATGCGAAGTAAAGGTGGTGGTGGGCTGACCTGTGCCACAGCGGCATAGCAGACGCTGGAACACTGCCAAAGAACGGTAGTCGGGTACAATCTTCTCCAATCCCATGGCTGCAATGTGCAATTTGGGCATAGAGGTGCTCATGTCGGCATTGCCCTCGTTGGTGCATACCACGATGTCGCCTGTGGCAGCCACTCCAAAGTTGGCTCCTGTCATGCCTGCTCCTGCGGTCATAAACTCGTTGCGCAGGCTCATGCGTGCGCAGTAGGTGAGGTAGGTGGGGTCGTAGTTGCCTGGCTCTGACTTCAGTTTGTCTTCAAACAGGTGTCCCACTTCCTCTTGGGTGATATGGATGGCAGGCATCACGATGTGGCTGGGCTTGGAGTGCATCAGTTGGATGATGCGTTCTCCTAAGTCGGTTTCCACCACATCGATACCGTGCTGCTCCAAATAGGGGTTCATCTCACATTCCTCGGTGAGCATCGACTTGCTCTTTACCATCTTTTTCACTCCATGTTCCTTCAGTATGGCAAGTACGGTGGCGTTGAACTCTTCTGCATCCTTTGCCCAGTGCACTATGACGCCGTTTTTCTCTGCATTGCTGGCAAACTGTTCCAGATACTCGTCTAAGTGGGTGATGGTGTGCTTCTTGATGTTGCTGGCTGTTTCTCTCAACTGCTCCCATTCATCCAGTCCTTTGGCTTGTATGTCTCTTTTGGTGCGTACCGACCAGAATGTCTCATCGTGCCATGCTGCTTTCTGACTGTTCTTCTGGAACTCGGCAGCGGCTTTGCTGTGTAATGTGCTCATAATCCTGCGGAAAGAATCTGTACTACGTGAATAAACTGTATGGGCATTTGCTCGCGCTTTGCCACGCCCTGCATGTGCATCAGGCACGAGGAGTCGGGTCCGGTGATAAATTCTGCACCCGTTGCCATGTGGCGCTTCAATTTGTCCTTGCCCATCTGCACAGATACGGCAGGCTCTTCTATAGAGAACATGCCGCCAAAGCCACAGCACTCATCGGGGCGCTCGGGCTCTTTCACCGTGATACCTTCTACCAGTTGTAGCAGGTCTTTTATCTTGGAATACATGGGGATGTTGCGCTCGCTGGGCGATGAAAGTCCCAGTTCACGCACGCCGTGGCAAGAGTTATGCACACTGACCACATGGGGAAATTTGCCCGGCAGGGAGGTCACCTTGAGTACATCGTGCAGAAACTCCACCACATCCATCACCCTCTTGGCGGCACTGCACTCTTGCTTTCCGTGCAGCAGGTGGGGATGGTGCAACTTGACAAAGGCCGCACAACTGGCAGATGGTGCCACCACATAGTCGAATGGTTTGAACATCTCGTCAAAATCGGCGGCCATCTTCTGGGCTTTTGTTTGAAAACCAGCATTGGCCATAGGTTGCCCGCAGCAGGTCTGGTTCATTGGATAATCCACCTCCAGTCCTAAATGGGTAAGTAGCTTATAGGTGGCAATCCCCACCTCGGGATAGACGGCATCCACGTAGCAGGGAACAAATAGTCCTATTTTCATCTTTTCTATATTGTGTGTTTTTTAGTTATCAGAAATTGCAGGGCAGGGCCAGCAGTTGGTACATCAGCGTCTTTGCCATTCGCTCGTGTCCCTTGTCGTTGGGGTGTAGGCGGTCGGTATTGGCATCTT
>SAMEA3663028__coassemble_318_pt1 | contig 20272 bp, 14 predicted proteins | sample SAMEA3663028__metabat2_low_PE_038 | metagenome-assembled genome bin SAMEA3663028 (sample SAMEA3663028) | pig gut metagenome | biome: pig gut; feature: pig-associated habitat; material: faeces | place: France | collected 2012 | reverse complement strand
GATGATGGCATCGTACATGCCTTTCAGTGTCATCTGGTGGGCACCGTAGATGAGCTCAAAACTACCCGGCACTGTTTTTACGTGTATGTTTTCGGGCAATGCGCCATGTTTCTCTAATGTAGATACGGCACCGTTGAGCAGTGCACCGGTTATTTCCGGATTCCATTCAGCTACCACGATTCCGAAACACATGTTACTTGCGTCGGGCACGGTGTTGCTGTTGTAGTCAGACAAGTTGTGCAGTGCTGTTGCCATTATTTTGTTGTTGCGCGTTCGATGTACTTGTCGATGATGCCAGCCTGATAGGAGTCAAAGTACTTGCTCTTGATTTCCTGATACAGTGTCAGAGCCTCCTCTTTTTTGCCTTGGCTCTCCAGTATCTCGCCAGCCTGCAGCAGGAACAGGGGCGAAAGAGTGCTGTTGTCAGCATGCTTGGCAGCCTTCTTCAGTTGCTCCACGGCCTTGTCCAGTTGGTTCTGGTGAGCATAAACATTGCCCAGTGCACCTTCTGCAGCAGGACTAATCATCTGATCGTCTCTGGGAGAAAATTTATCAAGCCAAGTAGCAGCCTCGTCCCACTTCTCCAATTTTGCATAGCACAGACCGGCATAGAGCTTTGCCAGATTGCCTGCATCGGTGTTTCCATATTCTTCAGCCACGCTGATGAAACCGGCAAATCCGGTGCTGTCGCCTTTCAGAGCCTTCTCATACTGCTCTGCCATAAACAACTGCTGGCCCTTTGCCAATATGGTGCTTGCCTTTTCTGCGCGCGGACCGCTGTAGTAGGTCTTGTACAGAGATACACCTGCTACAATCACGATGATGGCTATCACGCAAGCAATGATAACTTTCTGGTTCTTCAACAAGAACGATTCTGAACTGTTGAGCACTGCTGCATCCTGTGCGGCAGATGCCTTTTCATTTTTGTTTGCCATGAGTATTATTTGTTTTTGTTTTTTCGTTTGAGGGGTGGTGCCAGCGATGGCTGCTGATGTAGGAATATGAGCCACTTGAATGTACACCACATAAAGCGTGGCAAAATTACAGAAAATATAGGAGATACTGAAATTTATGGCATACTTTTTTCGTCTTTCATTGATAAATCCCGTAACTTTGCAGTGCTTTTGCCCAATGGCATCATCCCTTTTATTTGTCTGCCAAGAATGGTTCTACACGATTTGTCTATCATCAATTATCGCAATATTGCGGGTGCTGTGCTCCGCTTTTCACCCAAGCTCAACTGCTTTATAGGGCATAATGGGGCGGGAAAGACCAATGTGCTCGATGCCGTTTATTACCTGTCGTTCTGCCGCAGTTCGTTCAATCCCATAGATTCGCAGCTTGTCAAGCATGATGCCGACTTCTTTATGCTTGATGGCAATTATCTCACTGACCAGGAGGAACCTCTCAATGTGTATGCAGGACTGAAAAAAGGGAGCAAGAAACACTTTAAAAAAGACAAGAAGGAGTATCGAAGGCTGTCGGAACATCTGGGCATCATTCCCATGGTGATGGTTGCACCTTCAGACACCCTGCTTATCGACGGAGGTAGCGAGGAGCGCAGAAAACTGATGGATATTGTCATCGCACAGTACGACCGCAACTATATTGAAGCACTCAACCAGTACAACCGTGTGCTACAGCAGCGAAACGCCATGCTCAAGGAGGAACAGGAACCCGATGAGGAGCTGATGGGGGTGCTGGAGATGCAGATGGCTGATGCTGGTGAGCACATATTCCAATGCCGCACTGCCTTTGTGGAGGAATTGATACCGCTGTTTCGGCACTATTATGAGGCCATCTCTTCAAACAGGGAAGAGGTAGGCATATCCTATTTGTCCCACTGTCAGCGTGGACCACTGCTACAGGTGATACAGCGCGACCGTTTCAAAGACAGGGCGGTGGGCTATTCGCTCCACGGTGTGCATCGCGATGATTTGGTGTTTACTATAGCAGGGCACCCCATGAAGCGCGAAGGAAGTCAGGGACAGAACAAATCGTTTGTCATTGCACTCAAACTGGCGCAGTTCGACTTCCTGCGCCGCACGGGCAATCGATGTGTGCCCATTCTGCTGCTCGATGATATTTTTGACAAATTGGATGCAGAGAGGGTGGAGCAGATAGTGAGACTGGTGTCGGGCAAAGACTTTGGACAGATATTTATCACCGATACCAACAAGGAGCATTTGGATCGCATTCTTAGCCAATGTTCCTACGACTACAAGATTTTCCACGTCAGTGGAGGAGTGATAACAGAAGACGAGCAAGAGACGGCGTAGTTTGCTGAGAGTTGGACCGACATGTAATTTGAAAAGCACTATGTTCAGAAGAGATGTAAAGGCTTTGAGCGAACTGATAATGCGCAATCTGCGTACACAGGGACTGGAGATGCCTCTGTTGCAGCGGCGGCTCATTGCTGCTTGGCCAGAGGTGGCAGGACCTGCTGTGGCTCGCTATACCACCCAGGTAGTCATACGCAACCAAACGCTCTATGTGTCTGTGGTCAATGCTGCGCTACGTGCCGACCTTACCATGAATCGAATGACCTATGTGAAGCAACTCAACGCTGTGGTGCAGGCGCAGGTGATTGTGGATATTCGTTTCGTGTAGCTTAGAAGTCTTCGTTTTTATTTAATTGTCATCACCTCGTTCATTTTCATGTCGGTGACAGTAACAGGTAGTGTGCCTTCGATGAGTTGGAAGGGGAAGCAGATGCCCATCCGATAGGCGCCTGTTAGTAGAGGCAACAGGCGGTCGTAGTAGCCTTTGCCACGCCCCAGTCGGTGGCAGGCTCTGTCGAAGGCCATGCCTGGCACGATGGCAAGTTCCACTTTTTCATAGGCGGTAAAGGCCGTACCATGGGGTTCCATGATGCCGTATGTCCCTACGGTCAGCGAGTTCTCTCCTTCATACAGGCATAGTTCCATAGATGTTTCGCCCGTCACATGGGGCAGTAGAACCTCCTTCTCCTTTGCTGCTTCGGCTATCCATTGGCGGGTGTCCACTTCGTCTGCCAGGGCATGGTATAGCAATACACAGCGAGCGGTTTTCCACCGCTCGCTCTGTTTCACTGCCTCGATAATCTTTGCCGACATGGTCTTCAGTTCATCGGTGCTGTAGGTCTTTTTCCTTCGGCGTATCTCTTCTCGCCATGTTTTCTTGTCCATTCCGATAGAAGTCATTTCTTCTTTTTACTTGTGGTGGTTGTTGCCTCTTCTTTCTGTGGGAAGGCACGTCCTTCCTTGAACACCTTGATGGCTTCTTTGATGCAGTTGTCTTCTTGGTTAATGTACTCCATAAAGGCGTTATCGTCAAGGATGTTGTAGATGATGCGACTGCAGATAGTGAGTTGCAGCAGCTGATACGACTTCTTGATCATCAGGTTGCGCCGTTTTAGTCCGTTCTTTTCGGCATACTGTGCAAAGACATTCACCAGATTCTGCTTCTCCAGGAACTTGCTTAGGGGGCGCATCTCGGTGTATTGTTTCAGTTGCTCGCGATGAGTGTCGGTGTATTCGTAGGCAAACTGCATGATCAGTCCTGTCATGCTCGCTTCCTTATAATAAGAGGTGTAGCCCAGGGTGTCTTCGGGGATGAAGATGTCGGGGGTGATGCCTCCGCCACCATACACCGTTCTGCCCAGTGCAGTGTGGTAGGCAGGGCCTTGGTGCTTGATGCTGTCTTGCGAGAAAAGCTCTCCGTGCTGATACCTATTGATGAGATCTTCCTCATATTCCTTGTCTTCACCCGAAGTGTAGGGACGCTGGATGCACCGGCCCGAGGGACTGTAGTAGCGTGCGATGGTGAGGCGTATCATCGACCCGTCGTTAAAGGCGATGGGCTGTTGTACCAGTCCCTTGCCAAACGAGCGCCTGCCTATCACGGTTCCTCTGTCGTTGTCTTGGATGGCACCAGCCAGAATCTCTGTGGCAGAGGCGGAAATCTCATCGATAAGCACCACTAATGGGATATGCTGGTAACTGCCTCTTCCATCGCTCTTGTATTCTTGTCGGGGTGATTTCCTGCCTTGGGTATATACTATCAGCCTGTTTTTCGGCAGGAACTCATTGGCTATCTGTACGGCAGAGGTAAGGTAGCCACCACCATTGCCACGCAGGTCGATGACCAGATTGCTGAAACCCTCTTGCGACAAACTGGCAAGGGCGATGAGCAGTTCGGGATAGGTTGTCTCACCAAAATTCTTGATGCGGATATACCCTGTCTTCTCATCCAGCATATAAGTGGCATTGATGCTTTTCTGGGGTATGTCGCCTCGGGTCACTGTGATGCTCAGTGGCTTTTTTTCTCCAAATCTCTTGATGCCCAGTTTTACTTTGGTATCCTTCGGACCCTTCAGTTTTTTCATTGCCATCTCGTTGGTCAACTGTTTGCCTACAAACGAGGTGTCGTCCACGCTGATAATCTTGTCGCCAGCAATCACACCAGCGCGCTCGGCGGGTCCGTTTCCTATCACGTTCTGCACCCTCAGTGTGTCGTTGTTGATGACAAATTCCACGCCGATGCCCGAGAAAGAACCTTTCAGGCGATCATTCTCTTCCTGTACGTCAGCAGCGGGTATATAGGCAGAGTGGGGGTCCAGTTCTGCCAGTAGTTTGGGCATGGCTTTCTCCACGATATTATTGATGTCCACCGTGTCCACATACTGGTCGTCCACTATTCTCAGCAGGTTGTTCAGCTTGTTGCTGTTAGAGTTGATGATACTCAGTCGGTTGCCCGAATAGTGCCCTGATATGAAGGCACCCACAAAGATGCCCACCACGGCAGAGATAGCCATCAGTAGGGGGGTGAAGTGTTTGGTGTTGTAATGCCTCATGGATGTCAGTGTTACTCGTCAATATTCAGATATTCCACCTCTATGCCCGCCTTCTTCAGCAGGTTGATACCGTCTTCCAGGCGATAGAGTTCTCCATACACCACCCGCTTGATGCCAGCCTGAATGATGAGTTTGGCACATTCAATGCAGGGCGATGCGGTGACATACAGGGTGGCTCCCTCGCTGTTGTTGGAACTGCGTGCCAGTTTGGTGATGGCGTTAGCTTCTGCATGTAGCACATAGGGCATGGTCACGTTGTTTTCGTCCTCGCAGCAGTTTTCAAATCCGCTGGGTGTACCGTTGTAGCCATCGCTGATGATCATGTTGTCTTTCACCACAATGGCTCCCACTTGTCGGCGCTTGCAGTAGCTGTTTTCTGCCCATATCTGCGCCATCCTCAGATAGCGCAGGTCAAGCTGATGTTGTTTTTCGTCCATATTCTGTTCTTTTGGTAAGGATGGCCTCATTTTTCACTCTTCACTCTCTTGATACCGTTTCTCTTTAGCAGTGCGTCTATGGTGGGTTCGCCTCCGCGGAAGCGCTTATAGAGGGTCATGGGATGCTCGGTGCCACCCTTCGAAAGAATGTTCTCCCTAAAACTCCTTGCCGTGGAGCGGTCGAAGATACCATGCTTCCTGAACACGCTGAAGGCATCGGCCTCCAGCACCTCTGCCCACTTGTAGCTGTAGTAGCCTGCGGCATAGCCTCCTGCCATGATGTGACTGAACTGTACGGTCATGCAGGTGTCGGGCAGCTGGGGTGTCACCATTGCCTTGCTCCATGCCTTTTTTTCAAAGGAGGGGATATCTTCATCAAAGGTGCTGCGCTTGGTGTAGTATGCCATGTCAAGAAGTCCGAAGCTTACTTGGCGCAGGCATCCGTATGCCACCATGAAGTTGCGGCTCTTTACGATGCGTTTGAGCAGTGATTCGGGCAGAGGTTCGCCCGTTTTGTAGTGGAAGGCAAACTGATTCAGAAAATCCTTCTCCACGGAGTAGTTTTCCATAAACTGCGAGGGCAGTTCCACAAAGTCCCACCACACATTGGTACCGCTGAGGCTCTCAAAGCGGGTGTTGGCAAACATGCCGTGCAAGGCGTGTCCAAACTCGTGCAGAAAGGTTTCTACCTCGCCCAGAGTGAGCAGAGCAGGTTTCTCTGCAGTGGGCTTTGACAGGTTCATCACCACGCTCACATGGGGGCGCACATTCTCGCCTTTACGATCTATCCACTGTCCTTGATATTCGGTCATCCATGCGCCTCCCTGCTTGCCCTGACGGGGATGAAAGTCGGCATAGAACACGGCAAGGTAGGAGCCGTCTTCGTCAAACACTTCGTAGGCTTTCACATCGGGATGATACACAGGAATGTCCTTGTTTTCCTTGAAGGTGATGCCATAGAGCCGATTTGCCAGTCCAAACACACCGTCGATTACCTTGTCCAACAGAAAGTAGGGGCGCAGCATCTCTGCGTCGATGTTGTATTTCTTCAGTTGCAGCTTGTGAGAATAGTAGCCAAAGTCCCAGGGCTGCATCTCAAAGCCCTTACCCTCCATCTTGCGTGCCATCTGCTCAATCTCTTCCACCTCTTTGATGGCAGTGGGTTTGTAGGCCTCCAGCAGGTTGTCTAGCAACTGATACACATTGCGCACCTTGCCTGCCATGCGGTGTTTCAGCACGTAGTCGGCATAGCATTTATAGCCCAGCAGGGCAGCTATCTCGCGCCTTAGATTCACCAAGCGCTTGCATATCTCCATGTTGTTTTCGCTGTTGTCATGGGTGCACACGGTGTTCTTTGCCATGTACATCTGCTGGCGCAGATGGCGCTGTGTGGAGTAGGTCATAAACGGACTGTAACTGGGCTGGTCAAGGGTGAATACCCATCCTTCTTTGCCTTGCTCCCTGGCCGTTTGTGCAGCCGCCTCGCGCTGAGTGTCGGGTAGTCCGTCAAGTTGTGCCTCGTCGGTGATATGTAGAGTGAATGCCTTGTTTTCTTTCAGCAGGTTTTGTGAGAACTGCAGGGTTAGCATACTTGCCTCTTCTGTCAGTGCTCGCAAGTGCTCCTTGTCGTCGTCGCTCAGCAGAGCACCTCCTCTTACCAATCCCTCGTATGTATCATCGAGCAGTCGTTGCTCCTCAGGAGTAAGTTTTCTGTGGTGCAGATGCACCGCCTTGATGCGCTCAAACAGTTTTTTGTTCAGTCGCACATCGTTGGCGTGCTTGGTCAGTATGGGCTGCAGCTTCTGCGCCAGGGCGTCCATCTCGTCGTTGGTCTCCGCACTGAGCAGGTTGAAAAACACGGTAGAAACCCTCGACAGCAGGTCGTAATAGCCTTCGCTGTCCTCGTCCTTGTTCAGAATCGTGTTGTCAAAGGTGGGCTTTTCCGTACTGTTGATGGTCTTCTCTATCAGTTCGTTGTCCCTTTTGATGCCCTCCATGAAGGCTTCCTCATAGTCGGCCAGCGTGATGCGGTCAAAGGGGGCTGTGTCGTGCGGTGTATTGTAGGGGACCATGAAGGGGTTCACCCTCACGGTCTGTTCTTCCTTGTGGTCAAGTTCCATGCTCTTTCTCTATATTATATAATGTAAGGCAGGTGCAAAGGTACTTTAATTTCTGCAATAGTCGTTCATTCTATCTCTTGATTTTATGGTTTTGTCTTCAATATTTTGCTAAAAAAGCGTGTAGTGTCAAAAATAATGTTATCTTTGCAGTGTGGGAATGGGTGAGGGATGTGCCTCTACCAACCCACATTGACTTGATTGGTTAATTACTTAAAAAGCATTTTTATGAAAAAATTGTTTGCTTTGGTGGCTCTCTGCGTGGCCACAGTGAGTGCATCTGCACAGAGTGAGGTGGGTACCTTTACACTGCAGCCGAAGATTGGTCTCAATGTTTCTTTCCTCACAAATGTTGAAAATAGCAGTATTGAATTTCTGAATTCCGTACAGGAAGGAGATCGTGATGTGAATTTTGGCTTTGCTGCAGGTGTGGAAGCCGAATACCAGCTTACCCCGATGATTAGCGTTGCTGCTGGTTTGCTCTATTCAATGCAAGGAACAAAATGGGCAGATATTGAAAGTTCTGGAATGGGCTTAAAGTTAATGAATAAGGATCGTAAGATAGAACTTGGCTATCTAAATATTCCTATTGTTGCCAATTTCTATGTGGCAAAAGGTTTTGCTTTGAAAGCCGGTGTGCAGATGGGCTTCCTGGTGAACGACAAAGCAAAGTACACTTACTATAAGAATGATGAACAGCGTGAAGTGAAAGTTTCTGGCGATGTGGAAGGTGTTAAGAAGTTTGACCTTTCTATTCCTCTCGGTGCTTCTTATGAATTTAACAACCATGTGGTTATTGATGCTCGCTATAACCTGGGACTTACCAAGGTTTGTGAAGGTAAAGAAGGCAAGTCATCCAAGAATAGCGTTATCCAAGTTACTGTAGGCTATAAGTTTGAACTCTGATTTCAAGAACATGACACTGCAATCATAACACGGGGATGCTCATACGGGCATCCCTTTCTTATTGATATGGTCTTTCATGCTGCCAGTGCTGTGGTGCTGAGGATTATAGATAACGTGTTAGATTCCAGGGATTTAAAACATTTCTCGCACCGAATGGGAGAATTCTCCCTGCATACCGTTTTGCAAAACGCACCATTTTAGAATGCAAAACGCACCGTTTTAGAACGCAAAACGCACCATTTTAGAAAACAGTGCGAATGGCCATAAAAAAAGAGTGGCGGATTTTGGGTCATACAATCCAAGAATCCGCCACTCTTCATTCTTCATTCTTCACTCTTCATTCTTCATTCTTCATTCTTCATTCTTCATTCTTCACTCTTTATTCTTCGCTCTTCATTCTCAAATCAATTGTGGCAGGAAGCAAGAGATAACGAGTACTATGATGCCAAGCAACAGTACGCCGATAGTTGCATTGGAACAGCCTTTCCACTCCTTGAGGATGATGCCCCATACATTGGAGAAAACCACGTTGAGAGCCATCAAGATGCAGAAAGCCAGCGTGGTGAGCACTGGAGAGGATACCAAAAAACCCTTGCCTAATGACAATCCGAAGAACTGGCTGTACCACAAACCGCCGGCAATGGCGCAGAAGATGAGGTTGTTTACCCATACAGAGCCCTTCTTATAGTCGCCAAAGGTGCCGTTCTTGGCATTCTGTGTCAGGCAGTAGATGGCGTTGGTTACAAAGCCTCCGATGGTCACAAGCAGGGTGGCAGGCAGTGTGCGATACATCGGGTCGGTGAGTTCACCGAAGTTGATGTCCTTGCCAAACTCCAAACCCACGTTGAAACATCCGCTCATAAAGCCGGCAAGCAGGGCGATAGACAATCCCTTGGGGAAGTTAAAATCCTTGACAGCTGCCTTTTTCTCCTCTTCAGAGAGTGATGCAGACTTCATAGAGCCAGCCACACCAATGATGGCAATACCCAGCAGGGTGACTACCACACCGATAATCACGGCAAAGGTGAGTGCTGAAAGCGCATCCTGTTCGGGGAAGAAAATAGAGAGCAGCACAGGACCCATGATGGTGCCCAGTCCGGCACAGGTGCCCAGTGCAATGCTCTGTCCTAATGCCACGCCAAGATAGCGCATAGACAGTCCAAAGGTAAGTCCTCCTACGCCCCACAGCACTCCGAAGAGCACCGTCATCCACAGGCTAAAGCTATCGGCAGTGGCAAAGAGCGTGCAGAGAGAGCCCCCTGCTGCGGGCACCGCAAGAAGGGCACCCAGCAGAGGAAACAGCAGCCATGCAAACACACCCTGTACCAACCAGTAACTCTCCCACGACCAATCTTTGATTTTATTGATGGGCACGTAGCAACTCGACTGGCAGAATGCGCCGATGGCGATAATGAGAAGTCCTATAATGATTTCCATTGTGTGTCAGCAGTCTTATGCTCTCTTGGAAACAACATCGGCAACGTACTTGTCGATGTCAGCAATGAACTCCTGACCTACGGGCACGTTGTTGCGCACGCAGAACTCGTCATAGACAGCCTGCCAAGGCATTGCCTTCTGTTCTTCCACAATGGCGAGTACCTTGTAGCCTTCGCCGGCAAGTTCCAGTTTAGAGATTGTTTCTTTGGGTTCAAGCAGCGCACGAAGCATGCACTTCTGGGCAGAGCGTGAACCAATGACATAGGCACCGATGCGGTTGATAGAACCGTCGAAGAAGTCCAAACCATAGTGCACACGGTCCAAAGCATTGGCACGTACAATCTCGAAGAACAGTTCCTGTGTGGGGTCGTCCATGATGGTCACGTGGTCAGAGTCCCAACGCACGGGGCGAGACACGTGCAGCATCAGTTCCTTGATGAAGGGCAGCACGGCAGACACTTTGTCGGCAGGCGACTCTGTGGGGTGATAGTGACCGGTGTCGATGGTCAGTATCTTGTTGTTCTGTGCTGCATAGGCGGTGTAGAAATCGTGTGAACCAACGGTAAATGACTCCAGACCGATACCGAACACCTTACCCTCGATACAGTCTTTCATCATGGGCTGGTTCTTCTCAAAAATCTCATCAAGAGATTTCTTCAGTGTGTTGCGATACAAAGCATGGTTCACAGACACGTCTTTGCATCCGTCGTGTACCCAGAGGTTCATAATACAGGGATCGTTCTGTGCTTCACCCATGGCATTGGCAATGTCGCGGCAACGCTTGGTGTGCTCTACCCAGAACTTGCGGATGCTCTCATCGGGATTGGCAAGACTGAGGCTGCCCGATTTTGGGTGAGAGAAACTGGAAGAGTTGAAGTCGAGTTTGGTGTCGTTCTCCTTAGCCCAGTCTATCCATGACTGGAAGTATTCCACGGTCACCTCGTCGCGGTCAACCACCTTACCTTTGAAGTCACCGTAAATCTCGTGCAGGTTCAGACGATGGTTGCCAGGAATCAGGCTCTTTGCCTTCAGAATGTCTTGGCGCAGTTCATCGATATTGCGAGCAGCACCAGGGAAGTCGCCGGTAGATTGAATACCTCCTGACATGGCTCCTGCCTGTACTTCAAATCCCTTTACGTCGTCGGCCTGCCAGCAGTGCATAGACAGGTGGAAGTCTTGCAGTTGTTTCAGCACAGCTTCGGTATCTACTCCAATTTCAGCGTAACGCTCTTTTGCCACTTCATAGGCTTTTTTTACAAGTTCTTCTTTCATGATGTTTCAGTTAGTTTTTTAGTTAGTGAATATTTGATGTATTTTCTTTGTCTTGATAGTTGTTGTCTTGCTCTTATTCGCCGCAGATGGCAACGAACTTCTCGTAGGCAGCATCCCATACCTCCTTGTCTTGTGGGGCAAAGTGCTTCAGTTCAAGACTGTTGGCAATGATGCGGCGCATGTCCCAAATGTCTTTCACTTGTCCGCTTGCCTTAGCCTGCAGCATGATGTTGCCTAATGCTGTTCCCTCTTGCGGACCAGCCAGTACCTCTACGCCCAAGCTGTTGGCGGTAAACTGGTTGAGATAGTTGTTCAAACTGCCGCCGCCGATGATGTGGAGCACCTCAATGGGGAAGGAAGCCATCTCTTTCAGATAGCCAAACACCTGACGATAGCGCAGTGCCAGAGAGTCAAAGATGCAACGGCATATTTCGGCATAGCCCTCGGGCACGTGCTGGTTGGTGTTGCGGCAGTAGGTCTGAATGGCTTCTACCATAGACGAAGGATTGGCAAACATGGCATCATCAGGGTTGATGATGCTTTGGAAGGCAGGTTGCTTCATAGCCTCTGCCTGCAGTTCGGCATGAGACTTGGGGGCATCGGTCCATTCTTTTCTGCAGCGCTCGTAGAGCCACATGCCACAGATATTCTTTAGGAAGCGGGTGGTTCCCTCTATACCTCCTTCGTTGGTAAAGTTGCGGTCGTAGCTCACCTCGTTGATGATGGCGTCGCATGTTTCTATACCCATCAAGCTCCATGTGCCGCTGCTCAGATAAGCAAATTTCTCGTTCTTGGCAGGCACAGCAGCCACTGCACTACCCGTGTCGTGACCAGCCACGGCAATCACGGGCACGGCTCCCAATCCTGTCATGCGTTGCACCTCCTCGGTGATGGTGCCTATCTCTGTGGCAGGGTTTACCATGGGGCCAAAGTTGTCAGCAGAGAGACCTACACTCTGTAACAGTTTGGCATCAAGTTGCTTGGTTTTGGGGTCCAGTATCTGACTGGTGGAGGCGATGGTGTACTCGCATACCATCTTGCCCGTAAGCATATAGCTCAACGCATCGGGCACAAAGAGTATCTTTTCAGCGTGCTCCAGTGCTGTGTCGTTGTTCTTGCGCATGGCATACAACTGGAACAGTGAGTTGAAGTTCATAAACTGAATACCGGTGATGTCATACACCGTCTTCTTGTCCACAGCCTTCTCAAAATAGTCTTCCATCATGCCAAAGGTGTGCGGGTCGCGGTATGCCAGTGGGTTGCGCAGCAGTGCCCCGTCTTTGCCCACGCATACAAAGTCCACACCCCAAGTGTCAATACCGATAGAGGTGATGGCGATGTTGCGCTGTGCCACGAGTTTCAGGCCTTTGATTACTTCAAAATAAAGGGCATAGATGTCCCAATAGAAGTGTCCGCCCGTTTCTATCAGGTTGTTGTCAAAACGAGTCAACTCTTCCAATTCGATACGGTCGTTGACCAGTGTGCCGATAATGGTGCGTCCGCTGGTGGCACCCAAATCAACGGCAAAAAAATGCTTTTTGTCTTCCATGGTTTCGATTTGTTAGCAGTACTGTTGCGAATGTTTCTTGAGACATTCGGTTGGTTTATTATATATGTATGTGCAAAGATAGGCTTTTTCGTGAAAAACGTGCCATAATTATTTGATTTTTTTCTAAAAGATTTGTGAGGTGGGGCAGGGCTCTCAAATCGCCGATTGTAGCCCTGTTTATAAGGGGACATGGGTAAACGATTACGTGATAATTCAGTTTTATTGTCCGATAATTTTGTCGGGTTTGCAAGAATATTATTACATTTGCACCGATGCTTCCCATGTGGAGGCTCCGACACACCTGTTAACTACTTAAATCAGATGAATGTAAGTGACAGCTTGATGGAAAGCAAGTCCTTGATAAAGAAGAAAAAACCCTTGTTGACGCAGAACAAATCAAACAACAACTAAATAATTAAAACATAATCAAATGACAACATTGACAATTTGGATTGTGACGGTTTTCGTGCTTGGCTATTTCTTTATTGCCATCGAAAGCCTCACCAAAGTGAACAAAGCGGCAGTGGCTTTGCTGATGTTTGTAGGGTGCTGGACCCTCTTTATGCTCGACCCCGGCAGTTATATTGCTGGAGTGATGCCCGACAAAGTGGCACAGGCGGTGAGCGAGGTGATGGAAAAGCATTTGGGTAGCACCTCAACCACCCTGTTCTTCCTGATGGGTGCAATGACCATCGTGGAGGTGGTGGATCAAAATGGCGGTTTCAACTTTGTGCGCGACATGCTGCAAACCACAAAGAAGAGGTCGCTGCTGTGGAAGATAGCGTGGATGACATTTGTCCTTTCCGCCATCCTCGACAACCTGACCACCAGTATCGTGATGGTGATGATATTGCGCAAACTGGTGCAAGACAAGAAAGACCGTCTTATCTATGCCTCGTTGGTGGTGATTGCTGCCAACAGCGGTGGTGCCTTCTCGCCCATTGGCGATGTAACCACCATCATGCTGTGGAACAAGGGTGTGATTACTGCCATTGGTGTGATTACAGAAATACTTGTCCCCTCGGTGGTGTCGATGGTGATACCTGCCTGGCTTTTGTCGCTGCAACTCAAGGGCGAGATGCAGGGTGCCGACAAGAGTGCTGTGCAACTTAGTGGCAGTGACTTTACCGACACACAGCGTAAAGTGGTGTTCCTGTTGGGCGTGGGTGGTCTCATCTTTGTGCCTATCTTCAAGAGCATCACTCATCTGCCTCCGTTTGTAGGCATCCTTTTGGTGCTGGGTGTGCTTTGGACAGTGACAGAGGTGTTCTATCGCAATCTGCACCGTGTTGGCGACAAGGGCGGTATGCAGAAGCGTGTCACCAATATGTTGTCGCGCATAGACATGGGCACCATCCTGTTCTTCCTTGGCATTTTGATGGCTGTGGCTTGTTTGGAAACCATTGGCGTGCTGGAAATGCTGGGCGAAGGCTTGAACGTGGCTTTCAATGGCAACCACTATTTGGTGACGGGCATCATCGGTATCCTGTCGAGCATTGTGGACAATGTGCCTTTGGTGGCTGGTTGTATGGGTATGTACCCTGTCACTCCCGCTGGCGATATGGCTGTGGATGGCGTCTTCTGGCAGCTCCTTGCCTACTGTGCCGGTGTGGGTGGTTCGATGCTTATCATCGGTTCTGCTGCCGGAGTGGTGGTGATGGGTCTGGAGAAGATTACCTTTGGCTGGTATCTGCGCCGCATCTCATGGATTGTGCTGGTGGGCTATCTGGCGGGTATTGCCGTGTATTGGTTAGAGAAAGCTTTCCTCTTCTGATACAAAGGAGAGCATTCTATACATAAAGAAACAGCGCCGACCGTTGGGTGGGCGCTGTTTCTTTATGTGTTTCTTGGTGTTGCGTTTCTCATTGTTGTCGCATCTCGCTGGGCTTTCTGCCCGTCTTTATCTTGAACTTGGCAGAGAAGTAGTCGGGCGAGTCAAAGTTAAGTCGGTAGGCTATCTCCTTGATGCTCATATCTGTTGCTGTGAGCAGTTCCTTGGCACGTTGCAGTTTCAGATCTTGCTGGTACAACGCAGGCGACATTCCCGTATATACCTTGAATAGTTTGCGGAAGTTGGAATAGCTCATGCCCGACTCTTCGGCTATCTGCTGGATGGTGAGGTTGCTCTCCACCGCCTCTCTGATGCGCAGACGGGCACGGTTAATCATATCCATGTGCGAGTACTTCTTGTTGAGTTGCAGATTACGTTCCATGGCATACATGATGCCCAGCATGTGGTTCACGATGCCTGCCAGCATCTGTTGCACGTAGGCTGCTTCTTGAAGGGCTGTTTCATAGGCTGTTTTGTACAGATGTACCATCTCTGCAGAATAGCCGATGTGGTAGATGGGCTTGTTGATACTCAGGAATCCGGCTGCCACACGGTCATCGATATTCCTGCCCTTAAAGCCTATCCAGTGTTTCTTCCATCCGCAGGAAGAAAGGGGGTGATAACTATGCCGCTCTTTCGGAAAGAGCAGAAACATGTCGCCCTCACGAACCTTTGTCTCATGGTAGTGCTCACTCTGAAACACTCCCTCGCCCTCCACAATATACAATAGTTGATATTCGTTCAGTTCGCGTCCAGTCTCTACATTGAAGTAATAACCATCGGCGTGTCCGTGTGTGGGATAGGGGTCGCCTGGGGCTATTTCTTCGTAACCCACGGTACTGATGGTAAGTCCCCACTTCAGGTCATGTTCGTTTGCTACGAGGTATTGGCTTTTCTGCATGTTAGTTAGATGAATTTTTATTCTTTTCTGGGGCAGGGTATCCAAATCCAGAAAGTAGAGCCCTTGCCCTCTTCAGAGTTTACTCCGATTTTTCCATGACACTGGTCTATGATGGCTTTGCAGATGCTCAGACCCAGGCCCGTGCCCTGAACAAAGTCGTTAAGCTTTACAAAGCGGTCAAACACCTTCTCGCACTTGTCTTTGGGAATACCTGTACCTGTGTCTTCGCAGTAGATGTACAGTCCGTTGCCCTCTTCGCGATAGCCCACCTTGATATGCCCCTGCTGGGTGTATTTCACGGCATTGGTCACAAAGTTGGTGATAACCTGCTGTATGCGTCCGCTGTCCATCACAGTGGGGTAGGTGGGATAAGGGTTGTCGCACACGTATTGCACTCCGGGGGTAACCACGCGGGTGGCAAGAGTGGTGCATATATCATTAAAGGCGATGGAGAAATCTACGTCGTGAGGTTGCAGCACCTGATTGTTGCTGTCCATGGTAGAGATGTCGAGAATGTCGTTGATGAGTTGCAGCAGCATGTCGCAGTTATTGCGTATGATGCGTGTAAACTCCTTGCGTTCTTCGGGAGCATCAATGGCTTGCAGCAAGTCGCAGAAGCCCACGATGGCATTGAGTGGAGTGCGTATCTCGTGGGTCATGTTGGCGAGGAAGGCACTCTTCTGTTTGCCCGATTCGTTCGCCCTATAGGTCTCATTGCGCAGTTCCGTTTGTTTCTCCATCAGTGTGGTCACATCACGAATCAGTCCAAAGAAGCCTATCACAGTGCCTTCGGCATCGTATTCTGGAATGCTGTTCACATTGTACCAATGCACTTTGTTGTCGTTTACAAAAAGATTTTTGGCGGAGATGAGCGACTTATACAGCGCCTTAGTCTCATTGGTTGGGTTCATCATTTCCTGCAGTTTTTCACCACTTACCTCACTCACCAGTTTGTTCATAAACTCCTCAAAGGTAAACTTGTATTCGTAGTGATAAAGGTCCTTGAAGTAAGCCACCTCTTTGGTAAGTAGTGACGAGCGCCACACCCTCATGTTGTTCACCTCCATCAGGTAGCGCATGTTTGCCTCATACTGCTTCACCTTCTTGTTTACAGAAGCCAGTCGTCTCTCGTTTACCTTACTCTCTTTGTACAGTTTGTAGTCTTCGGTGATGTTTCGTGCGGTAAGCATCACAAACTTCAGTTGTCCTGTCTCGTCTTTGATGGGTCGCATCTTGATTTCCAGATAGTCAAACATCTTGCGTTCGGGGATGTGTATCTGGGTGCAGAAGTGCATGTTGACTGGTTCGTCGCGCTTCACATCGTTCTTGAGGAAGTGCAGGTCGTACAGGTTGATGTCGAAGTAGAACTGGTCTTCATCGTTCTCAAAATGGAAGATGCGTCGCATGGTGGCGTTCACCGATATCAGTTTTCCTGTATTGTCATAGAGTGAGAGGCCCACGATAGACTGTTCAAAGATGTTCACATATTTGTCTGTGAGTATCTTGTTCTCTTCTATTACCTGCTGCTCTTCTGTGATGTCCATGATGGTAGAGATGCTGGCGGTGAGCTGACCGTGTGCGTTTGTCTCGCAGATACTTTGCACCTTCAGGGAGTGCCATTCAGGCTCTTCTGGTGTGCCCATGTTATACCTGTAGTAGTTTTCCTTGTTGTCTATCTTTCCGCTTTTCATGTCTGCGGAGTATTGCAGCATGGAACCTCGGTCATCGGGATGAACCTTGCTCAGATATTCATCGTGCCTCATGCCTTCTGGGGGCATCAGGTTGCCATAGATGTTATGTATGGTGTGTGTGGCAAAGTTGTGCCTCACCACGTAGTTGTTAGAAAGTTCCAAGGCTTTTGCCAGCAGTTTGTTCTGGTCTCTGATAGTCTCTGTACGCTTTTTGATGCGCAGACCAATCAGTCGGTTGAGCACCAGGTGAATGAGTAATATCACCAATGCACCTGCCACTAAATAGATAACTACGGGCGATGCGTCGCGCTCATAGATTTCGGGATGGAACCATTTGTTGGAAATCTTTTTGATCTTGCCAGCCTGATCCAGACGTGCATATTGGTCGTCAAGCAGGTCGCATAGTTCCTTGCTGTGGGTGGTGAATTTGAGCGGTTTTGAAGGCATGCCTGTGGTGCTTATCTCCACGTTGGTCATCTTCAGTTCACTGATGATCCATTTCATCGTATTGGCACCGCAGATATAGTAATCTATCTCGCCGTTTTTGAGCAGGTACAGTCCATGTTGTGGTGAGGTAATCACTGGATGCTTAAAATGTGCGTCCAGATATTCCTCCATGTTTTTCACATAGTCTGCATTCTTGAAACCCACCTTGTGGTTTTTGCCCATCATCACATAGTCAAAGGGCACCTCTTCGTCTGCACGATACACCACTCCCTCTTGATAGTTGGCAAGGATGGTTTGTCCGTAATAGACATCGTTGAAGGGTAGCTTGTTCTTCGAGATGATTACATCTGCCTTTTTCTGTCCAAACATCTTCAGAGCACTCTGCCAGTCTTTCATCACTATGATGAAGGGGATGTCCAGATTGTCAAGCACTTCGGTCACCACATCCACATCATATCCGCTGGGATTTCCATCATCGTCACGGTATTCATAGGGGCGACATTCCCAGTCCATCACCACCACGAGAGGGTTGGCAGATGTGTATTTGTCCATCTGCTGTGCGCGGATGGCTGCCCTGCTGCATGTAGGGATGCACCAAAAGAAGATACATGCAAGGAGCAGCATGTGAGTGAAGTTTTTTGGGGAATATGTGGAATGGATTTTCATACTTCGCTGTTGCTTATGTTACTCTTTTTCAGTTCAATCAGTTCGCAAGGCAGGTTAATCCACACTGTGGTGCCTCTGCCTGGTTCAGAATCTACATCAATGGTACCTCCCATTTGGGTAATCATTTCCTTGCAGATGTGCATACCCAGTCCGGTGCTCTGCCTGTTTTCTGCATTTGCATCAGAGAAGCGGTCGAACAAGTGCTTCAGTTGCTCTTCGCTCATACCTACTCCTGTGTCTTCGATAGAGACAATCAGGTTGCCGCCGTGGTAACTGTATTTCACACGGATGTAGCCTCGCTTGGTGTAGTGGGCTGCGTTGCCGGCAATATGCTCTATGATGCGTGCCAGATTCTCGCGGTCGGTATTCACCACCAGTTTATCGTAGGTGTGGTCAAACTGCACTTGGGTGTCGTTGTTCAGGTACTTGCTCCAGCCCATGTTACAATGAGCCTCGATGGTATTGATCATGTCGGTGGGCTGGTTCTTGAACTCAATCATGTTGGCATCCAGGCGTGAGAGCAGCAGGATATCGTTGACCAGTTTCAGCAGGATATCGGTATTCTTCTTGATTTCCTCCACAAAGATGGCTTCATCTTCAGGGTCGTGGTCGGTGTCGAAGAGTTCTGCAAAACCAATGACGGCATTGAGTGGGGTGCGTATCTCGTGGCTCATGTTGCGCAGGAAGGCGTTCTTCAGCGTTTCTGCCTCCTGTGCTTTTTTTGTTTCAATCTCTAACAGTCGCTCCGTTTCCACCAGTTCGCTCACGTTGCGGCACAGACCAAAGTAGTGGTCTATCTTTCCTTTCTCGCTATATACGGGCACCGCATCGAAACTCATGTGCAGGGGTCGTCCTTCCTCGTCGTCGAAGATGGTTTTCAGTAGCAGACTTATACTGCCCGCCTGTTGGCGGTCCATGCGTTCAAAGGCGTTGATAAGCCGGCGCCAGTCTTTCATGTCTGTCATTCTGAGACACTTCAACTGCGGAAGTATCAGTTTGGGCATGTGCAGGTTGCGCGTTATCTTCAGGTTCTTGGAGTCGAGATAGTAGTTGGCAATGTTGATATCACTCTCCTCCAGCACATAGTTGATGTTGTCGATGTAGTTTTGGATGCGTCGGGTGGCTTCGTGGATGTGTCTTGAACGTTCTTGCTCTTCGTGAATATTCTCTACCAGACTGGTGATGTCGCGCCCCACGATGTAGGTGCAATCCAGATTACCATCCTTGTCCAAGATAGGCAGTGAGATAGACTCGTAGTAGAGTGTTCCGCTACGTCCTATGAACTTAACTTTACCGTTGCCACGCTCCTCATCCAGATTGTTGAACGATGAGGTCCACTGAATCTCTTTACTATTGGGCGTGATGCCCTGTAGCGGTATGATTCCACTGACATGTAGGCGAGCCTTCTTCAGTCCCGATTTGTCTTTGATGCCCAGCGTTTTGCATGCTTGGTCGTTCAGGTTCACAAGATATCCGTCTTTGTCCAAGTATGCCATATCCATCATGGCAGAGTCAAACAGCGTGTAGTATTGCAGCAGGCGCTCCTTGTTGGCTTGTTCAAGGAGGTATTGCTTGGTCACATCCACCTGTGTGCCAAGTATCAGCGAGGGCACTCCCTGCGTTTGTTGCAGCACCGATAGGCTTAGGTTGTAGTAGTGCAGATTGGTGTTTTGCTTGTCAGTATATCCTTTAACCACTAAACTCGCGTTTTTTCTGTCACCCTGCTTGATGCTGTTGATGGCGGAAGTGATGCGGTTGAAGTCTTCCAATGTGAAGTTCACGGGCAGTCCAAATACGCTGTTGGTATGGCTGTTCTCACTGGTGGTGATGCGTTGTATTTTCCTGGTAGCCACTTCGTAGGTCCATAGTTCCACCTTGCCAGAGTTCAGGTACAGTTGCAGTTGTCTGTTCTGGTTGTTCAGTGCATGGGTCACCTGCTTCTCCTTGCGCCGGTACATCACGCTGGTCACCAAGGTGATGGCAATCACTATCACGATAACCCAAAGGATGGTCCATACATAGGAGGGGATGCCCGTGTCTCTATATTCGGGATAGAACCACTTGTTGCGCAATGGCTGTATCTCCTCGTTGATTACCATCTCAGTGTATGCGCTGTCGAGTCGTGCCAAAAGCAACGAGTCGTTTGACATGAAGCGGTATTCTCCGTGGGGCATTGCCACAGGG
>SAMEA3663028__coassemble_317_pt1 | contig 20273 bp, 12 predicted proteins | sample SAMEA3663028__metabat2_low_PE_038 | metagenome-assembled genome bin SAMEA3663028 (sample SAMEA3663028) | pig gut metagenome | biome: pig gut; feature: pig-associated habitat; material: faeces | place: France | collected 2012 | reverse complement strand
CGGAACCCCTGAAACCCCCGGAACCACCGGAACCACCGGCACCCCCGGAGAACCCACCACCCCCGAACCCCCCACATCAACAGGAAAGGAGGGCGAAGGATGAAGTGCTTCCGCTTGAGACTGTTGATGGTGGCGCTGTGCCTGCTGGGTGTGGGAGCGCTGATGTGCACTGTGCCCGTGGGATGCACCGATGCCGAGCTGTGCTATGAGCAAGAGCATCCGCACAGGGGATATGTGCAGTTCTCGTTCGACTTTGGCGATACAGGACTGGAGAAAGCCGATTCCATGCAGGTGATATGCAACCGTGTGGTGGGCTTGTGGAAAACAGCCGTGGCTGTATCTTCTACCACTGGCGAGGGGCATTTTGTGGAGCATCCCAGTGCCTTGGTGCCTTCTACGGAAAAGATGACGCAGTTCCCGCTGCCCATAGGCACCTATAAGTTTGTGGCTATCAACCACGACACCTCTGAACTGGACTATAGCGTGGTGAACACCTACTTGGAAGATGAGACGGGCATGGTGCTGCAAGAGGTGGATATGCTCTACAAAACCTATCTGCTGGGCGATGACGACTACCGTGGACTTCGACCAGGCTGGGAAGACAATAACAACTACGGTGCCAAGTACATGCAGCCCGATGTGATGCCACTCTATTTCGACACCATCACACCCACCCTGATAGCCGATAAGCAGTTGGTGCAGTGCCACTTCAAGCCCAAGGCGCTCACAGAAAACATTGATGTGTATCTCACCATCAAGAAGAAGGCGGTGGAAAACCCCTTCACCATCGACAGCGTACAGGCAGAAATGGCAGGCATCCCCATCTCCATGAACCTCTCTACAGGCTATATGGATATCACCAAAACAGCCAAACTGCCCTTCCGTATGGAGCGCTATGTGGATGGAGTGAAGCTGGAACCGCAGTATGACTCTGAAGGAAAGATGATCAGCAGTGGCGATGTGCCCGAAAATACTGAGCTGCTCTGCCATGGCAATATCGACTGTCCAGGCATTATCTACAATGCCGACCCCGAGGCACTCGACGGTCCGGGCATCATGCAGCTGGCCATCTACCTCACCATAGAGAGCAAACTGCCCGTCTATAAGCGCGACGAGAACGGCTATATTGTCTATGACGACCAGGGCAACATGGTGATTGAAGGCTATAACATCAAGAAGACTGCCAAGATGATTCAGGGAAAGATAAACCTGCACTACACCGTGAAAGAGGCAGACCTGCTGAAATATCTCGACGGCGGACGCTATGTGATAAAAAACAAGGATCACGCCGAACTTCATGTCAACGCCGACGTAGAGCTCAATGCCGATGAAATCATGTCGGCAGACAAAGAGGGCTTCGACCAATGGGTCAACGGAGGTTCCAAGGATATCGAGGTGGATATATGATGAAACAAGACAACAATAAAGCACAAAGAATATGAAACGAAAATTTGGGTTGAACACAGCATTGGCGGGCATGGCGCTCATGGCAATGGTCATGGCGGGATGCTCACAGTCTTACCCGGGCGAGACGTATGTCTATGACACCTCGGGCAATCCTGTCAACGAGGAGGGCAGGGGCGATGAGATGCCTGCCGAGGTAAGGGTGTATGCCACCAACCGCTATTTCTTCTCGGTGATGGCAGAGAGTGGCAAGAAATCGCCTCTCCTGAACCACGGTTCGGGCCCCATAGAGAAGCCCTCGAGTGGAGAAACAGAAGAGGATCAGTTGGACTTCTTGCGGCGCCTGCGCAACAAGAACTTCAATATCTTTGCCTTCAGATATGGCAAGAATGCACAGGGTCCGCAATCCACCGATGCCAACCTGCAGATGACCACCAACGCTCAGCACTCGCCCAGCGCCTATTATGATGTCATGGGCGACCACGTGATAGTTGACAATCCCAAGGACTATCTGCAGGGAATGTATGGCAGCATTGAGGCAGGAGCACCGCACGACCCCGAAACGGCCTACCGTTTTGTGCTCTATGATGTTCCCCTGCCGGCTCCCTTAGAGGATGGAGAGGGCAATCTGAACCCTGCCGCCCGCCGCGACTCCACCACCCTCTACTATCCCACCATGTATCAGGAAACTGGCTATAACTTCTTTGGCTACGCCTTCGACGATGCCAAGATTCTCAATCCCACGTCGGCCCGACAGGAAGACCAAATCACCTACGACATCGAGATAGACGGTGCGCAGGATATTATGATGGGCTATGCCCCCGCACTGGGCGAGAACGATGAGACAGGAAAGAAGGTGATACAGCAGATCACAGGAAAAGACTACTCTGAGATGACCGATGACGAGATTACCACCGCCAAGGAGAGCGATGCCTACCGCCGCATTATGAACAGCGGTTCGGGCTATTCTGCCTACTCCTCACGCCGTGGCATCCACCCCATCATTGAGCTCAAGCACTGTCTCACCCGTCTCAACTTTGCCGTGCGCCCCGCAGCCTCCACCGCAGTAGATGTGGTGATAGACTCCGTGCTGGTGTGGTCGCCCTATCAAGGCACTGTAAGGGTGGCAGCACGCACCAACTCCTTTGAAGAGCTGCGCAATGCACAGTTTGCCGTGTGGAAGAACGATGAGGCAGACAGGTTTAAGTTCACCTCAGACACCACCTTCTCCACCCCCACCTATAAGTGGTTGGGTTTGAGGGGAGAGTCGGCCAATGGCTACGATTACTGCAGCCCCATGGAAGATTTTGACATGGGTGTCTTGGTGGATGAAGAAGGCAATCCTATCGACGAGGCAGGCAATCCGGTGGAAGGTCCCGATTTGGGACTGGTGCCCTACACCATAGATGCCAAGTCTGGTCAGCGTGTGCCCTATAAGTGGGACAACAGTCTGAAGTTCAGCGATCGCCCGCAGCATAAGTTTGACGGTTCGCTGTTGGTGCCCGAGACCGATTCCATTGCCATTATGATATGCTGGCATCAAGCCACTGCCAACCGTGAAACGGTGGATGGCAGCGATGGTACTGTCACCCGTCCCAAGGTGGTTTACAACTCCACCATGTATCGCATTGGTGTGCCTGTGAAGGAGGGCGAAGAGCCCAAGTCTTTTGAAAGGGGCAAGTACTACAACATCATCATCGGTGTGTATGGCATGGAGAAGATAGTGATTATGGCAAACATCGAAGGCTGGGAAGATGGTGGCGAAGTGCCTATCGACCCCGACGAGCAAGAGCCGATATGGCAGTAGCGTGTTCGTCAGGTGTTGTGCTGCAACGGATATAAATATCGCAATTTCAATTATTTATTTCAAATAACAGTTTATTATTCACTTAATTTTTATCATTATGAAAAAACATTTGTTTTTTGCATTTGCTGCAGCCGCAGTGCTGGCAAGTTGCTCGTCTCACGACGATTTCGACAATTACTCTGCAGGTACTCCTCAGGCTCCTGTAGATGACAACTCTCCTCAGGAGATTCTTCTCGGTGTTGGTGCACAGGCCAACGTGGCTACCAGAGGTACTGGTACCGTAGGTGGTGACCATAATGACATTGTCACCAACCAGTGGCAGAACCAGCGCATCAACGTGTATATGTTTAATAAGTATGAAGGAGCTGAAACTACAGCTTTCACGTTGGCAACAGATGCAGATGGTGCTGAAATCTATAAGAATGCGTTGTTTATGACTCCTAACGGTGAAACAACAGGTGCTGCTCGCCATATAGACGGTGATCCTAACAATACTACTGATTTCAAGCGCAGCTATTATCCCATGAACGGCAACTTCGACTTCTGGGCTTATCGCTTGGATGATGCCAACCTCAAGTATGAAACTCTCTATAAAACCTTTGGAACTGGCGAGGAAGCAGCAGCGGCAGCGGCAGCGGCAGGCTATGTGGCATACACAAATGAGGCAGAAGAAGCCATGTATTCTAGCGCAGAAATAACTGATCCTGTAGATGTTGCTAGGGGTGAATGGGCTACTGAAGATGAACTGCATACTCATCAGGTTTATAAAAAGACCACCACAAACAAGGTACCTAATACTGATGGTCCTAAAGTTATCTCTGGCGATATTGCCACAGCTAAAATCACCGTTCCTTTCATTATCGATGGTTCACAGGATGTGATGGCTGCCAGCACAGAATTGACTACGACTGACGCTAAAAATCTGAATGGCGGAACAGCAGTTGATCCAGGTACCAGTGTTACTGAATATTATGACGAAACAACATTCAAGAATTATGCAAGATCTCTCTATTCTGCAAAGACAGCTCGCAAGGGTGTTCAGCCCAATCTGAAGTTTCAGCACCTGCTCACACGCTTCACCTTTGATGCCAAGCAAATGGCTGATGCAACCAACGATGGTGTTGACGATGAGAAAGTACGTATCAAGAAGATCGAGGTTAAATCAAAGATCAACGGTGAGATTGTGGCTACATACAGCAACGTAGAAGGTGTACCCACGGGTCTTGACTATGTGATTGGAAATGTGATGATTATAACTGATGACACTGAAGAGTATTTGCAATTGAAGAAGCGTCCTGACACTGACGGTGACCCTGAAACTGCCCCTGACCAGAATGAACCATTGGTTGACCTGACAGAAGGCACTCAAGTAGATGAGTATATTGTATTGAAAGAAAATGCAGTTGTAAATACTGCGGAAACTACTAACCCCGAAACCCCTGTATATTACGCAGTAGGTAAAAAAGCAACTGCAACTGAAATAGCAGGTAAAACACCGGGCGAAGACTACAAGCAAATTACAGTGAACGGTATTGCACTTAAGACCGATGACTATACAGCAATCGGTGAAGCTCTGTTGGTGATGCCTGGTGAGGCAAAATATGTCATGGACATCACTGTGGAGCAGACTGTATATGGTCGTGAGACTGAAGCCGGTGCTGGTGTAGCGTCATCTAAAGAAGTGAAAACGCAGACTATCAAAGATTTGGAAATCAGAGCTAATGAAGTGGTGGGTGGTACTCCTAGTGAATCTGAAGAAGAACAACCTAAATTTAAAGCTGGCAATTCTTACAATGTCAAAGTGATGGTTTACGGTCTGACAAAGATTGAGGTGCACACCACTCTCGAGCCATGGATTGACGGTGGACACATTGACCTTGATCCCGATAATCAGATGTAATTTCAGTAAGCACTGAACGTTAGAGTTGAACGGAAAAGGGGTGGGGTGCCACCACGGCACCCCACAGCCCCTTAAAGATTACAAACTAAAAAAGGATTAAACCAACGAAAATGAGAAATTCAAAATATCTCTTGTTCTTCCTTGGCATGGCATCTCTCACATTCACAGGATGCTCCACCAGCGACAACTTCGCTGAAGCCGCTGCCGAAGAAACACCACAACTCACAGAAGACGAGAAGTGGGTGCTCGAGGCTAACAGCGATGTGGAGATTAAACTGGGAACGGGAGGCAATCAGGCGTTTACACGTGCCTTTGTTGAGGGTGGCACAAGCGGAAGACTGTTCACAACCACCGAAGGTATTGGTATGTTCTGCTTGGCAGCCGCACAGAAGCAAAGTTCTGCTCCTGAAATCAACTGGGCGATATATGACACAAACAATGAAGGTCGTTATATGAACTGGATGGGTATGGGTAAATCCTCTGATGGTAAGATAAATACCCAAACTTGGGGCGGTAATGTAAAGGCCAATGCCACACCGACTGGAAATGGAGTTGACGATGTTACCCGTATTGTCTGGGAAGACCATTTCACCCGTTTCTATCCCATGGGCAACTGGTATAACTACACTTTCTATGGCTATCATCCCTATCAGGAGAATGTGACCACAGGAGAAAGTACTGTCACTGTAGATATTCCTATCGACGGTTATACCGATGTGCTGTGGGGCCGTTCTTATAAGCCTGAAAACGAATGGTCGGAATATGCTTACAGCGGCAAATATTTCCGTGAGTTTTTCAAGAATAATAACGAAACTGAGGCACCCGTACCCACCATGCAGTTCAAACACGCATTGTCGCGTATCAACTTCATGGTGGCAAAGGGAGATAATCGTGCTGGCGAGCTGTATGTAAAGGAACTGAAGCTGATGGGTGTGGTACGCAATAAGGTGACACTCAAAGTGGCAGACCGATCCACCGCAGATGCAGTTACTGAAACTGCCGCAGGCACTGTTACAGAGGCTAACGGTGCTGCAAATCTTAAAACTCGTATTGCCAAGGGATTAGGTGATGACGGCAATCTCGAGTATGATGAAAATCAGGATGGTGTGGAACTGCCTCTCTCTGTTACTTCTACTTATGACGAAGATGAGAAGAAGTATAAGAATGTCATAACCCATCTCTGGGAAGGAGTTGATGGAGCGAATGGCGTTAAGCTAATTTATGATAAGCCAGAAGACGGTGCACTGACATACAAACCTCTGGGAACGGGTATTATGGTGCCCCCCACCAATGCTGATCCTTCTTACCAGTTGCAGCTCACCATCGTGCTGAAGCGACAGGAAAATTCCGTGGAAAAGACCTATACCTTTGTTCCCCAGTTCCCCTACGCCATCAATTTCCCCGAAGGTCTGAAACAGGGCAACCAGTACAACGTATATCTCACCATCTACACACCGCAAGACATCGTAGTTAATGCAGAGTTGGTACCTTGGGAGAATGGGGCCACGGGTGGAGAAATAGAAATCTAATCCCCCTCCTTTCTTTGCAGCAATGCAACCTATCGGGATATGCCTGCGCTCACAGCAGGGCAGGCATATCCTTTTAAAGAAAAAAAACGGAAACGGCAAAACAACAGACACACGGCAGGAGCACCCGCCAAAACACATACCAACGATATGCAGACACCCAAGAGACTGACACTGATTCTTGCAACGCTTCTCACCGCCACCATCAGCATCAAGGCGCAGATGGTGGCAGTGAGCACCGATGTGCCATGGCTGCTGATGCAGTCGCCCAATGTGGCAGCAGAGATAGTGGTGGGCAACAAATCGTCGGTGGTGCTCAGCGTTATGGGCAACCACAAGCCGTGGGGCAAAGACCTGAAGATTCTTGCCGTTCAACCCGAATACAGATATTATTTCTCCGCCCGTCCCATGCACCACTGGTTTGTGGGCATAGGTGCCGTGGCAGCCGCATACAACATCACGTGGAGTGGCAAGATTTATCATGGCGATGCCTATGGCGCAGGCCTCACCTTGGGCTATGTGTGGAACCTCACCAAGCGCCTCGGCATTGACTTCCATGCCGGCGTGGGACTGATCTCCTACAAGCAAAAAGAATATTTTGTTCACGATAACTTTGATGCCGACTACACCGTGGACGGCACCCAGCGCACCAACGCCACCGGCAATGTGCTGCTGCCCACCAGAGTGGGAGTGTCGGTGAGCTACATATTGAGATAGACAACCTGTAAGGGCCGTGCTCTGAGAAACGTTATGAGTATAGAATTGAGAAAAAAGAGTCATCTGCTCACCCGCTTGTTCGGAAAGGCTTCCCTGCTGAGGGCGGGGATGCTGGGAGTCCTTGTGCTGTGCTCGCTCATCGCCTTTGCCCAGGAGGCAGCCGAGTATAAGGGCACCATCAAGGTGCACAACAAGATGTACAACGAGGACGACAACATCGGCAAGAGGGGCGACATCATATACTATGGCTCCTTCCCCACCAAAGAGCGTGCCGCCACGGTGAGAAAGGGCCTGGAAAAGCTTCTCAACTCGGGCAACAGTGGCATGTTTGACCCCGATTTGGAGAAGAAGCTGAAGAAATACTGCGACAACAACAACCTTGTGAGCAAGGTCAGGGGCAACGGCTCCTTCTCCAAGATGGCATTGCCCGGCTTTGTGTTCCTCTTCTTCTTCAACGAAGAGACGGTGCAGGACAAAATCATTGAAATCAGGGTGGATAATCCCAACAAGACATACACGGCAACGTTCACGGTGAACCGCACCCGTGAGGTGATTAGCGAGGGTAAGGCACGCAAGCAAGACGAGATAGGTTCCGAGCCTGCCGGCGACCCCGATGATGGCAATGAGTACTTCCCCATCAAGTTCACCCTGCACGGTCCGGGCGTTGCCAACGAGTCGTCGCGCATCATTGTGCAGACCTATGCCGTGGACTGCCAGACAGAAGACACCGTGGCATTCCTCCGCCCCGTGGTGTATGAGGGGCCCGAGTATCACGAACTGCAAGACAAGCGCAAGGGCTTTGACTACTTTGCCAACGACCCGCTGAGCTGCGGCTACAGCAGCAAGTTGCAGTTGGCTTATGAGGGCGATGTGATGGTAGATACCGTGGTGGTGTTTCCCAAGACCGAGGCACACAAAACAAAAACCTTCAAGGGCCCCTACACCTTCATCATTGAAGACTATCACCATGTGAAGCGTAGAGAGGTGGCCATGGGCACCTGTCTGCGACAGCGTCCGTTCAAGTTTCTCAACTTCAACATCGCCACCGCCGACATAGAGCTTAACGAGGAGTTCAAGCAGGCGGCAGAGGAAAACTTCTCCAAGCAAGACCGCAAGCTGAACCTGCTGTTCAAGGTGGGTACCGCCGAGATGGAGGCCGACTCGCTGAACCAGGTAACGCTGCACAACATGATTCGCGAACTGAAAGAGTGGGGCGACCGCCTGGTGAATGTAAGCATCGAGGGTGCCGCCTCGCCCGACGGACCCACGCAGAAAAATATGGATCTGGCGCGCCAGCGTGCCAGTGCCGCCCTTGCCATGATCAAGGCCAGTGTGGGCAAAGGCTCCTCCTCTGCCCCCAAGGTAAGGGTGTATGAGTGGACTGATGTGGCAGACATCTTGGAGAAAGAGGGCAACAGGGCGCAAGCCGACGAGCTGCGCAGCATTGTGGAGAGCAACCCCGGCGATGCCGCCGACCCCCTGGTCTATAGGCTGTCGTATTATGCCGACACCATCGCTCCTGTGCTGCGCACCCTGCGAGCCATGAAGCTCTCGTACATGTATCAGCGACAGAAAATCCTGACACCGGCAGAGTGCCGCGAGTTCTATTACCAGAACAGGGCAGCCGGCGCAGAGGGCCGCCTCAAGCTGAGCCAGCTGTCAGACGGTGACTTCTACAACCTCTACACCGTCATCACCGACTCTGCCGAGGTGGATACCATCACCAAGATAGCCTACCAGAAAATCATCAAGGGCTACGACTACCAGTATGTGTCGAAGGTGGCACCCTACGTGGCCAACAAGATGGCACTGCTGCGACTGAGAGAGGGCGTGCCCGATGCCTCTATCCTGGACCCCTTCATCGACTACAGTATGCGTGGCGTCAATGCCCATAAATACATCGACGACGATACCAGGCCCATCGTCAACAGGGCAGAGCACCTGCTGAACCAAGCCATCATCTACTTCCAGAAGCAGAAGATGGACTCGTGCAACTATCTGATAAAAAAGCTCAAGGGTGCCGGCAATATCTCTGCTGATGTGATGGAGAGCGTGGCAAAGGTGGAGAAGTTTATGAACCTGAAACGCCTGCACTACAACCGCCATCGCAATGCAGAGGAAGAGGCCGACTACCAGTCAGCCAAGGAGTTTGTGCTTGGCTCTTCAGACGAGAACAAAGCCATCCTCTACACCGAGGTAGAAGACTGGGGAATGCGCGATGAGGCAGAGAAGTATGTGGATCAGATGGACAACCGCAACCCCAAGAAGTGGTATCTGAAAGCCCTGCTCCATGTGGATAAGGCAGGAACGGAAGAAGATGCGGTGAACTATCCCGATGAGCAGATCAGCGTGCCCGTGGCAGAGCTAAACGGTCAGAAGCTGCTGAGCGAAGACGAGGAGACCGACCTGATGATGAGTGACCCGGCGGCTTACAACATGTACATGCGAGTGAAAGACACGCTGGAGACGATGCAGAAAGAGTACAACGCACGCTATGCCGAGGAGATGGAGAAAAGGCAGGCAGGGCGTATGCGTTTCGACAGCATCCCCCGCTATCTGGCATTCTTCCATCACAGTTTTGAGTTGCAGCCCGATTACAAGCGCTTCTACTTCAACGAGGGACTGGTCAACGACGACAAGCGCGAAAAGTACAGCTATCGCCGCAAAGACATCCCCAAGTACAAGGTGATGTTCGACCTTATCATGGACGAGGAGGCAAGCAAGCGCGAGGAAGAGCTGCAGAAGTTGGCAGCCGATGCCAAGGAGGCAGCCGCCGCCACAGAGCAGCAGGCTCCGGCAGCCACCGGCGAGGCAGCAGAAACACCTGCCGCCACAGCGCCTGAGAACGAAACAGAAACAAAACAGTAGAGAATGAGATTTCCGGCAATGATACATAGCACACGCAAATGGATGAGGGCGGCACTCGTGGTATGCTGCATGGCAGGTGTGCCTGCCGCTGCACAGGTGACGCAAGAAACACCCATCGACTCGCTCGACGATGAGACCATCGCCAAGAGCAGGGCGGCGCATGGCAAGAACAGTGCCCGTGAAGAGGGGCAGGTTGATGCCATGGACTATGTGCTCGACAGTCGCTGGAGAGCCTATGGCGAGGATTTCACCAATCGCTGGGACGACCACCTGTTTGTGCAGTTTGGTGGCGGGTTGGAGCAGATAGCCTCCCCCTCTTCCAACTATCAGTTTGCACCGCTCACCAGCGCCCATTTTGCCCTGGGCAAGCAGTTGGACCGCCTCAACACCCTGCGCCTGCACCTGCGTGCAAGCTGGGGCAATCAGGAATACAAGGCAAAGGTATATACCGCCTTTGGCGCCCGTTTGGAACATCTGTTCAGTCTCACCTCCTACGTCAGAGGCTATAACCCCGCCCGCCTCATAGACATCTCCACCCTGGTGGGTGTGGGTGTGCAGCAAGCCAAGTTGGTGGAAGAGAAGGGACTGGCATTTGAAGCACATGCCGGACTGCAACTCAAGTTCTTTACCGGTCCGCAGGGCTATGTTGCCCTGGAGCCTTATGTGGGTATGGCCAATAAGAAGTACGACCTCGACGAGAAGCAGGGCTGGCGAAAGAGCGATATGTTCTATGGCGCACAGCTCTCGTACATCTATTATATACACAACAACCTGTCGCCGCAGTCAAGAGCCCGCTTCATCAAGAACAAGAGCAAGGAGAACCGCTATGCCGACTCCACCCTGCAGTCGTGGCAGCAGCCATGGTTTGTGCAGTTTGCCATGGGTCCCGCCTTCCTCTCAGGGCAGCAGTTGGGACTTTCAGAAACCATGGGCCACACCGTGTCGTTCAGTGTGGGCAGGTGGCTCTCGCCCATCATCGGACTGCGCTTCACAGGCACGCAGACCGTCACCACCTGGCGCAAGGAGCTGGTGCCCGAACGGGCAGTGCCCTATCATCCCGCCTACGAGCGCACGCTGCACAACACCTATTCGGGTGTGAGGGCAGAGGCACTGTTCAACCCCTTTGGTCTGAAACACAACTACCTGTGGAACGAGAGATGGGGAGCCTTTCTTGCCGTGGGAGGAGAGATGGGCTGGATCACCAAGTTTCAAGACACCAAGCTCAGCTGCCGCTCAGAGTCATACACCGCAGCCCTGCATGGCTGGGTGAACCTTGGCGACGGCCTGCAGGTCTTTGTAGAGCCCCGCTTCAACCACTATGTATATAGGGTGCCCTATACCAACGTGGCGTGGAACAAGAGCTACTCAGACAACGGCTTCTCGCTGAGCGTGGGACTTACCATGCGCACCACCGCTTCCGACTTCCGCAACTACACACCCACCGAGGCCGACCTGCAGGCAGAGCGCCACTGCATCGTGGCAGGAGCAGGAGTGGGCATGAGCATGAAGCAGACCAAGATGAACTACACCGGGAAAGGCGGGATGCACTACACAGGGAGCGCCTTCATAGAGTATCATCTGAACCATCTCCACGGGGTGCGCGCCTCGGTGGAATATGCCAGCCTGTCGCACGCCGGCATGGGAGAGTTTGAAGACTGGAACATGGACTATCCCGAACAAAACTATCTCAAGGAGACACGCACAGGCCTGTGGGACTACTCCTACAATGTGGGCTTTGTGTCGTTAGACTATCAGTTGAACCTCACCAACCTCTTCTCGGGCGTGAACCCCAAGCGCCGCTTTGCCCTGTCGATGTTCGTGGGCCCGTCGTTGCAGATGGTCATCAGCGAGCAAGAGCAGTTGAGCGCCAAGGAACTGGTGCGCAGCAACCACCGTGTGGTGCGCAACAGCGATATGAAGGGCAGCAAGATGGGCTTTGGTCTCAATGCGGGCATGAAGTTAGAGTATTTTGTAACCCCCCAGTTGGGTGTTCATCTCACCCCCAACTTCTATCTGCTGGGCAGCGGAGTGGCAAAGGGTATCGACCTGCTGGATGTGCGCTATCTGCAAAGCGTGAGCATCGGTGCACAGTGGAAGTTGAAGATGGGAAAGTAGGCAGAGTTGTGAACATAGAGTGATGAAAAGTGTGATGAGAACAAAGAATTGTGAATTAGGAGATAAAATGATGAAGAAGGAGCATGGATTGCTTCTCCTGCTCTGGCTGCTGGCAACCGTACTGTTGTGGTTGCCTCTGACTGCTTTGGCACAAAAAGAGAAGCCCAAAGAAAATTACGTCACCCATGAGGCACGTGCCACGGTATTGGCTTTGGAAAAGATTATCAGAGAGCACGGCCGCAATAAAGCGTCATACCCTTTCATAGAAGACAAGCTGAATAAATTCAAGAACAATCCCTATGTCATCAGCGGCGTTGCCGATGCCTTTTGGTACAAGAACCAAGACTCTGCCCAAGCCCGTAAATACATCCTCCGTGCCATACAGGTAGATCCGTCTTACCAGCCCAGCTACGGGCTGATGGGCGATATAGAGGGAACATACTATCTGTGGGACGCAGACCCCAAACACGACTCGCTGAGCCTCGACTGGTACAGGAGAGGCATCAAAGCCAGTCCTGCCAACCCCAGCTGCTACGAGTCTCTTGCCCTGTATTATGCCAAGCAGAAGATGGGCGACAAGATTTATGCCACTTTGGAGCCCATGCTGAAATACGACTCCACCTATCAGGCACATCTAAGGGCAGCACGTCTGCTGAACGACCGTGTGGTGGGCACCGACAAAGAAATGTTTCAACAGTACGGTACGGAGATCATGGAGCATTATGCGCTGGCGCATCCCGACTCCATGCTTGCCTACGACTACGCACAGTATCAGAACTTCTTCTTTGCCACAGGGCGATATGCCAAGGCACTGCAGATATGCGACGATGGGTATAAGCGTTGGCCCAAGAGTATGACACTGCTGCGCAATGCCATGCAGGCAAGCTTCAACTTGGAGCTGAGCGATTCCACCATCATGTACTACGAGAAGATGTGCCAAACCTTCAACAGGGTAGATAGTCCGCAGATAAAAGATGCCGATGTGTATTACTATGCCATCAGTCTGCAGCGCAAAAAACAGTACGAAAAGGCCGTCGCCGCCTTCCTCGACGTTACCACCATGCCCGGTGCCACCGACAGGTTCCGCTCCAATTCAGTGCAGAAGGTGGCCGACTGCTACAAGGAACTGGGCAACTACGACATGGCAGAAAAGACCTACCTGCAATATGTGGAGCAGCGCAAGGCAGACAGCGTGCTCACCGTCCGCGACCTTGCACTCGTGGCCAACATGTACAAGGCAAAGGCAGAAGAGAGCAACGGAGAAGAGAAGATAGACGCGCTGAACAAGGCCGATGCCGTGTATGGCGAGATGGCACAGCTGTTTCCAGAGAGTGCTGTGAACGCCAACTACAACAGGTTCCGCATAGTGCACGGCATGGACCCCGAAGACGTGCAGAAAGAACATCCGGGCAGGTCTCGCCCCTTTATGGAGGCCATCTATCGCACGTTGAAAGACAAGGCAGAGTTAGACGAAGCAGACAAAGCGTATCTGGAAACAGCCTCCCGCTGGCTCAGCTATCGTTGCTTCTTTGTAGGTGAATATGCACTCTGCAATGAATACGTGACGTGCTGGCTAAGTCTGGACCCCGAAAACGATACCGCCAACACTATCTACAACCAAGTGAAAAAATTTGGAAAGCGCCGTTAAACAGCAAAGGGAAAGGCGCATAAGACAAGATGAAAACGAACAACAACATAACTTCATTCAAACAACTTCTGCTGACAGTAGTGGCGCTGCTGGTGATGGCAGGATGCAGCAGTGACAGTTGGGAGGGCACTCCCGATGCACTGACCCATGAGGTGGAACCCGTGCCCATACGCCTAAGTGTGAAGGGCAATGTGGTGATTACTTCTGATGCCGCAATGACAAACATCAAGCCCCATGTGGTGGCGGGCGCGGTGACAAACACCCTTGTTAACGGTCAGGAGGTGGGCATCTTTGTGATTGATGCCGCCACCTTGGTGGATATGCAGAGTGGCATCGAATTTACCAGTGACTATTCCATAGCATATGCCAATGTGAAAGGCCGCATAACAGTCGATGGTGGTGACACACAGATTACAGCCCTCGACGCCGAAGGCAACCCCACCACCCTGTACTATCCCAAGGTGAAAGAAACCACGGTGTATGTGCTGGTGTATGCACCCTATAAGGAGGGCATCACCTTAAAGCAGTTTCGCAATGGATTTGATTTTACCGTACAGACCTCTCAGGGAAGTTATACCGAGTATCAGCAGAGTGACCTGCTCGTGGGATGGACCAAGGTTTCCACCACCAACTCCTTCAGAGAGCAGAGCACCACATCGCTATCCCTGCGCCATGCCCTGAGCAGGATAGGGCTGGATCTGAATTATGGGGGCGATGGGGGCTATAAACACATTGAGGGGGCTCTTAGCGGTGCGCAAGCTAGTGCCAGCCTTTGCAATGTGTACACCACTGCCACGGTAAAACTATACAGCACCATCCTCACGGCAGATAACAGTTCCAGTTCCTCCACCAATGCAGAGGTGGTGATTGATGGTGTAAGTGATGCTGCTGCAAGCATCAGCATGGGTGTAAAGAATTCCTTTGCCGATATAGCTTTCAACTCCCTTGAAAACACGTTGTACTGCATCGTGCCTCCACAGGTAGTGAATGGTGAGGGCACGGAACAGAAGGCAGCGTTCAGCGTTGTAGTGAGTAAAGATGGCAACAGCAAAAGCACCGTCGGAACACTGAAGAATAAGACATTTGAGGGAGGTAAGAGCTACAATTACACATTTCCATGGACTGACCTTGCGAACAGAGAACCCACAAGTATAACCCATTTGGAAGTTAGGAATTTTAGGTAGGTTCTATCAATGAGCTTTGATGGGATTTTGTTCTGTCTTCGAGCAGATTTGATACCTAAGAGAGGGCAAAAGACCGCAAAGGTAATTCAAAAAAAGAATTGTAATTGTAATTTATAGAACCTGCCTTAAAATATTCAACACATTATTTGGCTGTTAAAAAAGTTTTTCGTACCTTTGCATCGTTCAGTGGAATGAGGGGCTTGCAAAAGTCCCTCATTTTATTTTCAAAATCCAAAGAATATATGATTGACAAGAGCGTAGTTAGAACAACTGTAGAAGAGTGGTTGCAAGGCAACGACTATTTTTTGGTGGATCTTGTTTTCGGCAGCGACGACCGCATCATCGTGGAGATAGACCATGCCGATGGCGTGTGGATAGAAGACTGTGCCTCGCTGAGCCGCTATATGCAGGAAAAACTGGGCGATGCGCTGGGCGACTATGAGCTGGAGGTGGGCTCTGCCGGTATCGGGCAACCCTTCAAGGTGGCGCAGCAATACATCAATTATATAGGCGAACAGGTGGAGGTGCTCACTGCCGACGGCAAAAAGGTGCAGGGAGTGTTGAAGAGCGTGGATGGCACACACTTCGTGGTGAGCTTGCAGGAGAAGCAGAAACTGGAAGGCAAGAAACGCCCCGTGATGGTAGAGGTGGATAAAGACTTCGACATGAACGAGGTGAAATATACCAAATACCTGCTCAACTTCAAGTAAGGCGCACCGCCACAAGCTGCTGTGGGCAGCATGGCAACGACAAGAAAAAGAAAACGAAATACATTATGGCTACAAAAAAAGAAGACAAGGGTCTGAGCATGATAGAGACCTTTCAAGAGTTTAAAGAAACAAAACACATCGACCGTACCACCCTGGTGAGCGTGCTGGAAGAGAGCTTCCGCAGCGTGATAGCCAAGATGCAGGGAAGCGATGAAAACTACGACGTGATAGTAAACCCCGACAAAGGCGACTTTGAGATACACCGCAACCGTGTGGTGGTGGCCGACGGAGAGGTGACCGACGAGAACCGTGAGATTTCGCTGAGCGAGGCGCAGAAAATAGAACCTGACTACGAGATTGGCGAGGAGGTGAGCGAAGAGGTGAACTTTGCCAAGTTTGGCAGGCGCGCCATCCTGAACCTGCGCCAAACACTGGCATCAAAGATTCTGGAACTGGAGCACGACGCCCTGTATCAGAAATACAAGGAGAAGGTGGGCACCGTGGTGAGCGCCGAGGTGTATCAGATATGGAAGCGCGAGGTGCTGCTCATCGACGACGAGGGCAACGAACTGCACCTGCCTAAGAGCGAGCAGATACCCGGCGACAACTACCGCAAGGGAGAAACACTGCGTGCCGTGATACTGCGTGTGGATAACGAGAACAATAACCCCCGCATCATCCTGAGCCGTGCCAGCGGCCTGTTCTTGGAGCGACTGCTCGAGGCCGAGGTGCCCGAGATCAGCGACGGCTTGATCACCATACAGCGTGTGGCACGTATGCCGGGCGAGCGAGCCAAGGTGGCAGTGGAGAGCTACGACGAGCGCATAGACCCCGTGGGAGCCTGTGTGGGTGTGAAAGGCAGCAGGGTGCAGGGCATTGTGAAGGAACTGAACAACGAGAATATCGACGTCATCAACTACTCCTCCAACCTGCAGCTGTTCATTCAGCGAGCACTCAGTCCTGCCAAAGTGTCGAACATTGTGCTCGACGACGAGAACAAGAAAGCCGAGGTGTATCTGCAACCCGAGGAGGTGTCGCTTGCCATTGGCCGCAGCGGTATGAACATCAAGTTGGCATCTATGCTCACTGGCTACACCATCGACGTATATCGCGTGGTGAGCGAGGGTGAAGAGGATGAGGATATCTATCTGGACGAGTTTGCCGATGAGATAGACCAGTGGGTGATCGACGCCGTGAAGGCACTGGGTCTGGACACCGCCAAGGCAGTGCTCAACGCCCCACGAGAGATGCTGATAGAGAAAGCCGACCTGGAGGAAGAAACCGTGGATCAGATGCTCAAGGTGCTCAAGGCAGAGTTTGAATAAACCGTGCAGGCATCCTAAAGACAACAACGCTAATTATTAGAACCCACCTAAACAAATGAAATATGGGCATTAGATTAAATAAAGTATTGACAGAACTGAATATAGGACTTCAAACGGCAGTTGATTTCCTGAAAGAGCGTAAGGAACTGGGTGAGATAAAAGAGGACGCCACCTCGAACACCAAGATTTCCGACGAACAGCACGAGGCGCTGGTGAAAGCCTTCAAGGGCGACAAGGCAGTGAAGAACGAGGCAGAACGTATCATTGCACAAAAAGCCAAGGACAAAGAGAAAAAGGTGGAGAAGAAGCCTGTGACCAAGGCAGAAGATCTGCTGGCACCCAAACCCACGTTCAAGACAGTGGGCAAGATAGACCTTGACTCGCTGAAACCAAAGAAAAACAAGGAGGAAGTGCCTGTAACAGCAGGCGAGGAGACGCTGCAGACTGCTGCCGAAAGTCTGCCAACGAACCCTGTGGCTGAGGAAAAGCCTGCACCCCAACACACCGAGGTTGCTGCCCATGCCTCGGAAAAGGAGGAGGCAAAGCCACAACCCGTGGAGGAAAAGGTGGAAGAAGCACCGCTGCCCGTGAAAGAGACACAGGCGGAGGCACCACAGGCACCTGCCGAGACAGTGCAGGCAGCTGAAGAGAAGCCCGCCCCCGAAGAAGAGAGAAAGACAGACCATGCTCCCGCACAGGAGGAAAAGCAGGAAGAGAAAGAGCCTGCCAACAAGATATTTACCCTGCGCAGCGAAACCAAGCCCGCACCCAAGGTGAATGTGCTGGGCAAGATAGACCTCGACGCCCTGAACCAGAGCACCCGCCCGAAGAAGAAATCGAAAGAGGAGCGCAAGAAAGAGCGTGAGGAAAAGGCCGCCATGCAGCGTGGCGGCAATGCCGCCGCCGGCAGCGAGCGCAAGAAGAGAGTGCGCATAGGCAAGGAGCGTGTGGATATAGAGAATGCCGCCAGTACGGCAGCCAATGGCAAGGGCAAACAGCGCTTTGGCGGTGCCGCCAAGCCCGGAGCCGACCAGCAGGCAGCAGGCAAGCGCAACAAGAAGGGGCATGGCATGAAACCCTTGGAGGTGAACGACGAGGATGTGGCACGCCAGGTGAAGGAAACACTGGCCCGACTGACCAGCAAGACCCAGAACAAGAAGGGTGCCAAATATCGCCGTGAGAAGCGCGAAGCCGTGCAGGAGCGCATGAACGAAGAGCGCCAGGAGATGGCAGCAGAGAGCAAGACATTGAAGCTCACAGAGTTTGTGACCGTTAGCGAACTTGCCACCATGATGAACGTGCCCGTGAACAAGGTGATTGGCACCTGCATGTCTATTGGCATCATGGTGTCTATCAACCAGCGACTGGATGCCGAGACCATCAACCTTGTGGCCGATGAGTTTGGCTTTGCCACAGAGTATGTGAGTGCAGAGGTGAGCGAAGCCATACAGGAAGAGGAGGACGATGAGAACGACCTCGTGCCCCGCGCCCCGATAGTGACGGTGATGGGACATGTGGATCATGGAAAGACCTCGCTGCTCGACCATATCCGCAGCACCAACGTGATTGCCGGTGAGGCAGGAGGCATCACCCAGCACATCGGAGCCTATAACGTGAAGCTCGCCGACGGCAGGCGCATCACCTTCCTCGACACCCCGGGACACGAAGCCTTTACCGCCATGCGTGCCCGTGGAGCACAGGTCACCGACATCGCCATCATCATCGTGGCAGCCGACGACAGCGTGATGCCCACCACCAAGGAGGCCATTGCCCATGCACAGGCAGCCAACGTGCCCATGGTGTTTGCCATCAACAAGATAGACAAGCCCGGAGCCAACCCCGACAAGATACGTGAAGACCTCTCGCAGATGAACCTGCTGGTAGAGGAGTGGGGCGGCAAATACCAGTGCCAGGAGATTTCTGCCAAGAAAGGTATCGGCGTGGAAGAACTGCTGGAGAAGGTGCTGCTCGAAGCCGAGATGCTCGACCTGAAAGCCAACCCCAACCGCAAGGCCACGGGAAGCATCATAGAATCATCGCTCGACAAGGGGCGTGGCTACGTATCCACCGTGCTGGTGAGCAACGGCACCCTGAAGGTGGGCGACGTGGTGGTGGCAGGAACCAGCTACGGCAGAATCAAGGCCATGTTCAACGAGCGCAACCAGCGCATGGAGAAGGCAGGTCCCGCAGAGCCCGCCATCATCCTGGGACTGAACGGCGCCCCCACGGCAGGCGACTCCTTCCACGTGATGGAAACAGAGCAAGAGGCGCGCGAGATTGCCAACAAGCGTTTGCAGCTGCAACGTGAGCAGGGCTTGCGCACACAGACCCGTCTGACACTGGCAGATATCAGTCACCGCATCGCCCTGGGTTCGTTCAAGGAACTGAACCTCATTGTCAAGGGCGATACCGACGGAAGTATCGAGGCATTGAGCGACTCGTTCATCCGCATGTCCACAGAGAAGATCAAGGTGAACGTGATTCACAAGGCAGTGGGACAGATCTCGGAGAACGATGTGCAGTTGGCCGACGCTTCAGACGCCATCATCGTGGGCTTCCAGGTGCGCCCCTCAAGCGCAGCACGCAAGCTGGCCGACAACGAGGGTGTGGAAATCAACACCTATTCCATCATCTATGACGCCATCGAAGACATCAAGTCGGCCATGGAAGGTATGCTCGACAAGGTGAAGAAAGAGGTGGTGACTGGACAGGTAGAGGTGCGCGAGGTGTATAAGATATCCAAGGTGGGTACTGTGGCAGGTGCCATGGTGACCGAGGGCAAGGTGCACCGCTCTGACAAGGCCCGCTTGGTGCGCGACGGTATTGTGGTGCACACGGGCGAGATCAACGCCCTGAAGCGCTACAAGGACGATGTGAAAGAGGTGGCCACCAACTTTGAGTGCGGTATCAGTTTGGTGAACTTCAACGATATACAGCAAGGCGACATCATTGAAACCTTCACCGAGATAGAAGTGCAGCAGAAGCTGTAACAGCCATCCATACAGCCCCAGCCCCTAAAAAAGGCTGGGGTTTTTTCTATCGTGTTAGGGCTGTGGGGTTTGGGCTATG
>SAMEA3663028__coassemble_285_pt1 | contig 21879 bp, 19 predicted proteins | sample SAMEA3663028__metabat2_low_PE_038 | metagenome-assembled genome bin SAMEA3663028 (sample SAMEA3663028) | pig gut metagenome | biome: pig gut; feature: pig-associated habitat; material: faeces | place: France | collected 2012 | reverse complement strand
ACATCATCACAGCCACTGGCGAAGCCCGACTGGAAGCCCGAGCCGAAGGAAGAGCAGAAGGAAGAGCAGAAGGTCTTGCTGAAGGAAGAGCAGAGGGTCTTGCCGAGGGAAGAGCAAAAGGTCTTGCTGAGGGAAGAGCCGAAGGAAGAACCGAAGGTCTTGCTGAAGGAAGAGCTGAAGGAAGAGAAGAAGGTCTTGCAGAGGGTCTTGCAGAAGGAAGAGCAGAAGCGCATCAAGCCATGTTGGCCACAGCAAGGAAACTGAAAGGCATGGGACTTGACGATGCTTCTATTGCACAAGTCACATCCCTTCCCCTTGATGTTATACGTGGCCTTAACTCTTAATCCTGCGAATTGCATTCAAGGATGATGAACAACGATTTTGACATAAGACAAGAGGGCAGTGCAAGCACCGAAAAAGAGTTTGAAAATGCCTTGCGCCCACTGCAGTTTAGCGACTTCAGCGGACAAGCCAAGGTGGTGGAGAACCTGGAGGTGTTTGTAGAGGCTGCCAAATACAGAGGCGAACCCTTAGACCATACCCTGTTGCACGGACCTCCCGGACTGGGAAAAACCACACTGAGCAATATCATTGCCAACGAACTGGGAGTGGGATTTAAAATCACCAGCGGACCCGTGCTCGACAAACCGGGTGACTTGGCGGGTATTCTCACCTCGCTTGACAGGAATGATGTGCTGTTTATCGATGAGATACACCGACTGTCGCCCGTGGTGGAGGAGTATCTCTATTCTGCCATGGAAGACTATCGTATAGACATTATGATAGACAAGGGGCCCTCGGCACGCTCCATACAGATAGACCTGAACCCATTTACGTTGGTAGGTGCTACCACCCGAAGCGGACTGCTCACGGCACCACTGCGAGCACGATTTGGCATCAATATGCACTTGGAATATTATGAACCTGAGACGCTGCAGCACATCCTGAAACGCTCGGCAGGCATACTGAAGGTGCCTATCAATGATGATGCGGCTCTGGAGATAGCACGCCGAAGCAGAGGAACGCCACGTATTGCCAATGCGCTGCTGCGACGTGTGCGCGACTTTGCACAGGTGAAGGGCACAGGGCGTATTGATATGACCATCACACGCCTCTCGCTATCGGCACTGAACATCGACCAATACGGACTGGATGAGATAGACAACAAGATACTGCTCACCATCATCGACAAGTTCAAGGGTGGACCTGTGGGCGTGAGCACCATTGCCACTGCTATAGGAGAGGATGCTGGCACCGTGGAAGAGGTATATGAACCCTTCCTCATCATGGAGGGATTTATCAAGCGCACACCCCGAGGGCGCATGGTGACCGAACTGGCTTACAAGCACTTTGGAAGAAACCCCTATCAGGGCAACATCATGTCGCCGGGACTGTTTGATTAGTGCTCGTGTTCTTTGACTCTCCCCTGTTCTCTGGCAGGGAGTTACCAATTGCAAATAACGAATTATTGTCCTGCCCTTTTGGGAATGTCTGTTGCTCCACCAGAGTACAGAGGCACTTTCCCAAAGGCGGGTGACTTACAGATATGAAGACAGGCGTTTTTGTGGGTAGTTTTGACCCCTATACCATAGGACATCACGACATATTGTGCCGGGCTCTGCCGCTGTTCGACCATGTAGTGGTGGGCGTGGGAGTGAACGAACATAAGCAGTGCATGTATGGCGCTGCAGAAAGAGTAGAGCGCATAGCCAAACTCTATGCCGATGACCCACGGGTGACGGTGGAACAGTATAGCGGGCTCACGGTGGATTTTGCACACCAGCATGGAGCATCCTTCATCATCAAAGGAGTGAGAAGCATGAAGGACTTTGAATACGAGCGCGAACAAGCCGATGTGAACAGACAGATAAGCGGTATAGACACCCTGCTGCTGATGGCCACACCCGCATTGGCAAGTGTGAGCAGCAGCGTGGTGCGCGAACTGATGCACTATGGAAAGGATGTGAGTGCCTTTCTGCCTCAGCGCTGAGCCTGCATGGCCAGTGCCTTGTTTTCGGCAGCTTCCATGATTTCTCTTTCGCCCGGTCCTTTGTCGTTGATGCCACAAAGGTGCAGAATGCCGTGGATAATCACGCGGTGCAGTTCCTCGTTATAGGTCTTGCCAAAGAGCAAGGCATTAGAGCGCACGGTGTCTAAGCTGATGACCAAGTCGCCGTTGATAACATCCCCCTCGTCATAGTCAAAGGTGATGATGTCGGTGTAGTAGTCGTGCCCCAGATACTCCTTGTTCACCTCCAGTATCTTCTCGTCGTTGACAAACAGGTAGCCTATCTCGCCCACCTTGCGCCCATATTGGGCTGCCACTGCCTTGATCCAGGCGTTTGTGTCGCGCTTCTTCAGTGCAGGCATCTTCACTCCTTCTGCCGAATAGCTTATCATGGTGCTTTGGATTTTGTAGATGTATAATAGGTGTCTTCTGTTACCTCGCCCTTGAGCACTTGTAGAGCGGTGCGATAGGTGTGGTTGCTCTCGTTGATCACCGAGAAATATTCGCTCATGTCCCACAGGTCGCGTGCCACCAACGCCTTGAGTTGCAGCTTCAGATAGGGCAGTGTCCGTTGCAGTTCGGCATCGTCGGCGGGTGTAATCTTCTGCTTCTCTCCCTCTTTCAGTATGCCGTCGATAACGCTCTGCGGCACCTCGTATTGCTGTTTAAAGGTGGCAAATTCGGGGTATTGTTTCTTCAGACTTTTGCGATGTTTGTCCACGTAGCGCAGGTTGGCATTGAGTATGATGCTCTTGGCTGCCAGTTGTCGGTGCAGTTTGGTGTATTGTGTGGTGTCGAGTGGCACAAAGTAGTTGGGCATGATGCCTCCCCCTCCATACACCACCCGTTTCTTCTTCAGCGTGTAATACTTCAGCGAATCGGCAAAGTGTATGCTGTCGCTGTTGGTCAGTTCTCCGTGTTTCAGGCGGTTATACACGTCCATGCTGTAATCTTTCTTGTTGCCCTTGGTATAGGGTTTCTGTATGCAGCGGCCCGAGGGGGTGTAGTAGTGTGCAATGGTGAGTCTTATCATCGAGCCGTCGGGCATGTCGATGGGTCGCTGCACCAGTCCTTTGCCATAGGTGCGTCTGCCCACCACATCGCCTCTGTCGTGGTCTTGTATGGCACCTGTCACTATCTCGGCAGCCGATGCGGTATATTCATCCACCATCACCACCACGCTGCCCTGGGTGAAATGGCCGTTGTCTTTGGAGCGGTAGTGGCGTTCGGGCACCCTTCTGCCCTTGGTATATACCAGCAGGGCATTATTGTCAAGAAATTCCTCTGCCACTTCCACCGCTGCCTGCAGGTAGCCTCCGCCGTTGTCTTGCAGGTCGAGCAGCAGCTTGCTCATACCCTGTTGTTGCAGCTGCTCCAAACACTCCATAAACTCTTGATGGGTGGTAGAGCCGAAGCTGCCAATGCGTATGTAGCCGATGCCCGGTTCCACCATATAGTGGGCATCCACTGTCTTCACGGGTATCTTGTCGCGTGTCACGGTAAAGGTGAGCAGCTCGTCAATGTCTTGTCGTTTGATGCCCAGTTTTACCTTCGACCCTTTGGGACCGCGTAGGCATCGCATAATCTCTTCGCGACTTTTCTTTACGCCGGCAATGGTGCTGTCGTTGACGGTGATGATGCGGTCGCCAGCGATGATGCCCACCTTTTCAGAGGGTCCGTTGGTCACGGGCTGTATCACCATGAGCGTATCTTCCACCATGTTAAACTGTATTCCGATGCCCTCAAACGACCCCTGCAGAGTTTCGTTGGAAGCCTTTACCTCCTTGGCGTCAAGGTAAGAAGAGTGGGGGTCCAGTTTTTCCAGCATCCCCTTGATGGCATCCTCCACCAGTTTTTTCTCGTCCACCTCTTCCACATACAGGTTGTTGATGCAGATTTCTGCCATGTGCAGTTTGCGCAACAGGGTGTCGTTGCTCGTCATCTGTGCGTGCAGGGTGGCATGTACGGCGGTGAGCAGCAGCAGTGTTGCGATATATTTGATGGTGCGGATAGTGTTCATAGTCAGTCTTGTTGTTCTTCTTCCTCCTCTGGTCTGTCTTCCTCTACCACCAGATTGTCGATGATAAAGTTCTGTCGTTCCTGAGTGTTCTTTCCCATATAGTACTCCAGCAACTTCTGCACTTGGTCGGTCTTGTGCAGGGTCACCTGTTCCAGTCGGATGTCTTCTCCTATAAACCCGGCAAACTCGTCGGGCGATATTTCTCCTAAACCTTTGAATCGTGTAATCTCGGGTTCGGGTCCCAGTTCTGCAATGGCGTTCAGTCGCTCCTCTTCATTGTAGCAGTAGCGTGTGATGAAGTCGCTCTTCTTCCCTTTGCTCTTCTCTTGCTCGGCTGCCACCACCTGCTTGTTCTTTATTTTTGTCTTGCGGTTGCGCACACGGAAGAGGGGTGTTTGCAGCACATACACGTGTCCTTTTTTAATCAATTCGGGGAAGAACTGCAGGAAGAAGGTGATGATGAGCAGGCGGATGTGCATACCATCCACATCGGCATCGGTGGCCACAATCACCTTGTTATAGCGCAGCGTGTCCAGTCCTTCTTCTATATCGAGGGCGGCTTGCAGCAGGTTGAATTCTTCGTTTTCGTACACCACCTTCTTGGTAAGACCGAAGGTGTTGAGCGGTTTTCCTCTCAGCGAGAACACGGCCTGTGTGTTCACGTCTCTACTTTTGGTGATGCTTCCGCTGGCGGAGTCTCCCTCGGTGATAAAGATGGAGCTCTCTTCCTTGCGTTCGTTTTTGACATCGCTGAAGTGTATGCGGCAGTCGCGCAGCTTGCGGTTGTGCAGGTTGGCTTTCTTGGCTCGTTCGCGTGCCAGTTTGGTCACGCCTGCCATGGCTTTGCGCTCTTTTTCGCTCTCTTGTATCTTCTGCATCATCACCTCTGCCACGTCGGGGTTTTTATGCAGAAAGTTATCCACCTCACGTTTGATGAAGTCGCCCACATACTTGTTGATGCTCACACCTCCGTTGGGTTCCATGGTCAGCGAGCCCAGTTTTATCTTGGTTTGACTTTCAAACATCGGCTCCTCCACGTTGAGTGCGATGGCGGCCACCAGTCCGTTGCGGATGTCGGTATATTCAAAATTCTTTTGGAAAAACTCCTTGATGGTTTTGGCGATATGCTCCTTGAAGGCGCTTTGGTGGGTACCTCCCTGTGTGGTATGCTGTCCGTTGACAAAGGAGTGATACTCCTCGCCGTATTGGTTGGCATGGGTAAAGGCTATCTCAATATCTTCCCCTTTGAGGTGGATGATGGGATAGATGCCATCGTTGGTCATGTTATCGTTGAGCAGGTCTTTGAGACCGTTGCGGCTCACGATGCGCCTTTTGTTATACATGATGGCAAGCCCCGTGTTGAGATAGGTGTAGTTGCGGAGCATGGTGGCAATGATGTCGTTGTGGAAGGAGTAGTTGACAAACAGGCTGTTGTCTGGTTCAAAGAAGATGTAGGTGCCTGTTTCCTCCTCTGTGTTTTCAGTGGTATCGTTCTTCAGTTCTCCCTTTTCAAACACAGCGCGGCGCACCTTGCCCTCTCGGTAGGAGCGTACCTCGAAATGGCTGCTCAGTGCGTTGACGGCCTTGATGCCCACACCATTCAGTCCCACACTCTTCTTGAAAGCCTTGGAATCGTATTTTCCGCCAGTGTTGAGCACGCTCACCGCCTCTATCAGTTTGCCTTGCGGGATGCCGCGGCCATAGTCGCGCACGGTGACGCGCAGTTGTTCATCCACATTCACCTCTATCCTGTTGCCTGCCTGCATCTTGAACTCGTCTATAGAGTTGTCTATCACCTCTTTGAGCAGCACATAGATGCCATCTTCGGGCAGCGAACCGTCGCCCAGTCGTCCGATATACATACCCGGGCGTGTGCGCACATGCTCCATGTCCGAGAGGTGTCTGATGTTTTCGTCAGTGTAGTTGACGATAGGTTGTAGTGTTTGCTGCTCTTCCATATTTCTGTGGTGGGTGATACTTCAGTGCGGTTTGGCAGTGGGTGCTGTCTCAGTCTATTTTTTTCACGTAGCAGCGGCGGCGTTTGTGGTTGATGGGGTTCAGTGGTCCCCATTGGCTCTGCACGTTGACATTGGTTTCCATCTCCACCTGTGTTTCGCCAAAGGCATATCCGTTTTTCTGGTAGCGTGGTATGAGGTCGGCAAAGAGCAGGGAGTTGGCGCCTTTGGAGCGGTATTCGGGGAGCACGCCGATGAGAATCAAATCTACCGAGGGTGCCTTGTGGAACACCAGTGCCCTGAGGATGTGCCACCATCCGAAGGGCAGCAGTCGTCCGTTCTTGCATTTTCTGAAGGCGTAGGACATGGAGGGCACCGATATGCCCACGCCTATAATCTTATGGTCGGGGGTGTTCCAGTCTTCCAGTACGGTTACCAAACTCAGGTCGAGCACGGGGAAATACATCTTCACATACTGGTCAATCTGCTTGGGAGTCATCTCCGAGTAGCCATAAAGGTCTTTGAAGGTTTCGTTGATGAGTTGGAAGATGCGCTGTCCATACTGCCGCTGGTACACGTCTTCCTTGGTTATCTTCTTGACTTGCAGATTATAGCGTTCGCTAATCATCTTGGCTATCTTGGCATATTTCTCGGGCACTTCGTCGGGTACGTACATCTTGTACTCCACGTAGTCGTTGTCTTTTTCCCATCCCTGCAGTTGCTCCATGTGTTTGGGGTAATAGGGATAGTTGTAGATGGTGAACTGTGTGCCCATGTGTTCGAAGCCGTGGGTGAGCATACCCTCGCGGTCCATATCGGTAAAGCCCAGCGGTCCCACTATCTCGTTCATGCCGCGCTCTTTGCCCCATTGCTCCACGGCGTGCAGCAGCGCCTGGCTCACCTCTATGTCATCGATAAAGTCTATCCAGCCAAAGCGCACACGCTTACGGTTCCATTTGCTGTTGGCTCTGTTGTTGATGATGGCTGCCACGCGTCCCACCACCTTGCCCTCTTTGTATGCCAGGAAGTAGTCGGCCTCGCAAAACTCAAAGGCGGCGTTCTTGTCCTTGTTCAAGGTAAACACCTCGTCGCGATACAGATTGGGCACTGCGTTCTCACAATTACGATACAGGTCGTAATAAAACTGTATGAAAGTGTCCAGATCTCTTTTGCTGGCTACCTTTCTTATTTCTATTTTTGACATTTTGTTTCTCTAAATATTTCGCTGGTGGCGTGTGTATTTGGTGGTGCTGTATATGGCACTAAGGTTAAAATAAAAAGCACACCTAATCAAATCGCAAAGTTATGAATAATAATTAAGAAAATCGAATGATTTAGGATTTTTCCTTTCCTTTCAACATTCTGTGGGCGGTAAATATGACTGATAACCATTGCCCAAGCGTTTGCAGAGGAGCACTGCTTTCAACTGGTTGCACAGGGTGGTGGCAAAGAGGAAGGCGCTGCCACCCTCTTTCAGTTTCAACCGTTTGCGCAGGTCGGCCACCGACAGGGGGAAGTTGCGCACCGTGATGTTGGCTTGTGTCATGCCCTGCAGCACTTGCCTGAGCTCTTTGCCCATGGTGCATGCCCGTGTGATGGCAAAGTGCCTGCCGGGAAAGGTGGGTTGATAGGTGCTGCTGATGAAGAGATGACTGTTGGGCGATAGCTGTGACATGGTATATCGCTGCTCCATCAGCTCGAATAGTCCTGCCTTCATCCATGCTGCATCGGGTTCGTACAGGTACAGGTCTCCTTGCTGCAACTGCGCCATGCTGGGGTGTTCATGAACTGACAGAGAGCCTTGGGCAGGGGCTGTCAGGGAGGTTGCCTCCTGCTGCGGATGGCTCACAGACAGTTCAAACACCTCTTCCATGGTGCCTGTGCATCTGCCTTGTGCATCTACGTGTTCGCCATGGCACACCACCTTTATGCCTTCTTGCCCTGCGCCTGCTGTTGGCTGGTTGCTGCGGTGCTCCATCACCAGCAGCAGTTCTTTGCACTCGCTGTTGACCGACACGATGTGTACCTGGCTCACCCATGGTGCCATGTCTGCCACAGCCTTGCGCCAGTCGAGCATGGGCGACAGCTTGAGCATCACCATCTGTGCCTTTTGCATCAGCAGTGTTTTCAGCTCTTTCACGTTGGGAGTGCAGTTGTCAATGGCAAAGGTGCGTCCGCCCTGCTGGTCGCGCCGTGCTGGGTCGGCAAAGATCATGGTTGCGGGGGGCATGTTGTACAGGTAATCTACTCCGTTGGTGCACACCGCTTGGATGTCTTGGGGCAGCATCACCCGCAGGTTGTGCTCCACAATGGCAGCGAGTGTGCTGTTTTGTTCCACATAGGTGGCGTGGGCAAACAGCGGAGCCAGCAGGGTGAAATCCACCCCAAAGCCTCCGGTAAGGTCGGTCATGGTGGTTTCTTCGTTGCCCTTGCTGCCGTTCTCACTGCTGTGTTGGCTGCCGTGGCACGGCAGCCTGTTGTCATTGTGTTGCTCCAACCATTGCTTCACCACCCTTACCTTGTAGCCTGCGGTGACCTGGCTTGAGCACTGTTCCATCGACAGGTGTATGGGGTAGATAATCTCTGGCTGTGCCGCCCACAAAGGCAGTTTGCTGCATGCCGCCTGCCATCCGGCTATCTGTTGCAGTGCCATGGGCATATCCACCTCGTTGCAGGTGTTGCTGTATTTCAGAGCCGTTTGTCTCACGTCGTCACGGCGGTGCATCTGGACAAACAGTTGTGTGGCTTTGTTGATAATCATCAGTAGAGAGAGATAGGGTTCTTCTTTCTTTTCTTTCAGCCTTTTAGAGTCGCATCATCAGTCCCACCCTTGCGTCAAAGGTCTTTGCCTTCACGTTGTCGTGGTATTTGTATCGTGTGTCGCGCCAGTAGTATGAGGTAGCCACCTCGGCGCTCCACCTGTTGTTGATGTGGAATATCATTCTGGGGCTCAGCACCAGCAGTGAGGCATTGCCCTTGTCGCCCTGTGCGTTGAGATAGATGGGGTCGATGGTGGCCAGGTCTTTTCCCTCATACCCTTTCCAGGTGTAGATGCGGTAGTAGTCGGCATTGATGATGAGCGAGCCGTAGATGCCAAAGTCGAGCGTGGTGCCCACCTTGGCGCTGAAGCCGCTGCCCAGGTTATAGTCGCGGTCAATCACGTTATAGTGGTCGCTGAGTGAGCCGCCCAGTAGGATGGCGTTCAGGAAGATGCGCTGCTCAATGCCCATCAGGTTGCCCATCTGTGGAAAGCGGTAGATGAAGCCCGGACCCAGCGATGCGGCTTCAGAGATGCGGTAGGGCACCAGCGAGGTTCCGTCTTTCACGGGTTGTGAGTCATAATAGTTGAAGTGCTGGAAGAAGCCAAACATCGCCTTCATGTCACCGTCGGTGTGTATGGGTGTGCCCCAAAGTCTGCCCATCAGGTGCACGCTGCTTATCAGCGGCTGGTTGCCGCTCAGTCCGAAGGTCACATCGGCTGCAAAATAGTCGTAGGGTTTGTTGTTGTCCACGTCATAGGAGTCGCCGTATGCCAGGCTCACGTTGATATAGGGAGCATGTTCGCCCCTGAACAGCGCATTGTTGTCGGCGATATATCTGTCGCCCACTGCCAGCACCGCCTTTACAGGCAGTTTGTTGTAGTCGTGGTACTTGTAGTATTGGTGTCTCACCTTCCATGCGTCGCCGCTGATGATACGGTTGAGGGCTCCGATGGGGCAGATGGCTGCGCCCAGTGCTTCGCGCCAGAATCGTGCCCATCCGCGCTTGCTGTCGTCATACACCAGTTGGCTCAGTCGGTGGGTCACCTCGCCGATGCACACGCCTCCCATGGTGGTGGCTATCAGGTCGTTGATGGCAGGTGGCTCTATCTCGCAGATGGTTTCCCACATCAAACTTCCTCCAAAGGCGAAGGGCACTGACTGCCAGAAGTCCATGCCGTTGCTGCGGGCAGCGTTGAAGTACAGTCCGCCGTGATAGGGGTGAGCAAAGAGGTTGGTAGAAAACTGGTCGTTGTCCCACACAAATCCCGTCTTCAGGTTGTGGTGTATGGTGTGCATGTTGATTTGTGCAAAGTCGGCATTGAGCACAAAACGGTCAAAGCTCTGTACAAAGGCGTTGATGCCCACCGTTTCGCCCACTGCCAGCCATGGTTTCTTTTTGCCATAGCCCGGGCGGTTGTAGGCATAGAGGGTGGTGCTGTCGGTGGTGCAGCACAGGGTGGTGTCAGTGTGCTGCTCTGCCTTTGTGATGGGGGCTACGGTCATGGCAGAGTCGCTGGGGGTGGCAGCATCCTCTGCTGTGTGGATGCTGTGTGCGGTGGTGGTGCCCCATATCATGGCGCCTACTGCGGCAATGAGAAATCTATTGTTCATGGTGTGCGCCTTATTTAGTGTGATGATTGATGTTCAGGGTGATGCCCGCCTCGGCAATCATGCGGTGGCGGTAGCGGGTAGAGTGGTGGTAGTAGCGTGTGTCGCCGTAGCCCACCGAGGCAAAGCAGCCCAGCGTGCGCCCCAGGCGATAGTCTATGTTCACGCGTCCCTGTAGGGAGTAAAGTCGTTGTGGGGTGGTGTTGCTGTTCTCTTCAAAGGTCTCCACGTGGTAGTAGCCTATGTCGGCACTGAGGCTCAGTCGTGGGTTAATGGCAAAATACTGCCCCAGTCGGTAGAACACTGCCCCCGAGAATTGATTGTCCATTCCCATGAAGTGAGTGCCTATGCCCAGGATGCTGTAGGTGCTCTTGTTGCGGAAGCGCACGGCTATATTGGTCTTGGTAGAAGAACCTCCGTAGAGCATCACATCTACCACCGTTTTGGGGTTGATGTTCACCAGTCCTATCTTGTGTGCCACGGTGTCGCCACTCATGTTGATGATGCCCACCTGCACCCCTTTGGGATGGTGAGAGCAGGCATTGATGATACCCACCTGCCAGCCGTTCAGACTGTCGGAATGGTTGTACAGTGCTGCCTGCACGCCTCGCATGGTCTGTGCACACACGTTCACCACACCTGCCATCTGCACACCACGCTTCACACCGCGTGCCACGTTGCTCACTCCCGCCAGTTGCACACCGCGCATGGGGGTAGAGCACACGTTGGTCATCGCAGCCAGTTGCAGTCCGTTGGCGTGTCCGGTCAGGTTGGCTATACCCGCCATCTGCACGCCTCGCATCTCCTTGGCTGAACTGCTAAACACGTTCATCTGCGCTCCGTGCATGCGCTGTGCGGCTCCAAAGATGCCTATGTTCACATTGCAGGTCTTGATGCTGTCGCTTGTTTTGTGGGCAATGCTGAGGGCCAGGTTGCCACTCTTGTGCTGGGCTATGGTGGGAATCGCCATGAGCCACAGCAGGAGTGCCGTCAGGATGTATTGTTTGCGTTTTATCATCGTGTTGTAAATTATGTTGCTTCTTGTTGACAGTGGCAGATACCCCCCCCCCTATTGTCTTGACGTGGCACATAGGCTGGGGAATCTAATGCAAAGATAGTGCAAAGTGTTCAATTACAGAAAGAAAATCATGGGATTTGCATTTCTCAAACGTGCCTGATGGGCGTTCTTTGCTTTTTTCTAACAAGGTTTGGTGCTGTTTATTAGACTTTTCCCGCACCTCGTAGATAAATAATCGGGGAAAAAGAGAGAGGTTGAAGGAAAAATACGTACCTTTGCCCTCAGCGGGTAAGGCAACAAAGCATATAGCCTCACCCCACCTGTCAACTATAAAGAACTGAAAACACAAAAATGATGAACGAACTGTTTAACATCAAAGACCAGGTGGTGGTTATCACCGGTGGTACGGGCGTACTAGGCAAAACCATTGCCAAGTATCTGGCACTGAATGGTGCCAAGGTGGTTATCTTAGGACGAAAAGAAGAGGTGGGCAATGCCATTGTAGCGGATATCCGTGAGGCAGGCGGTGAGTGTTGCTTCATGCAGACCGATGTGATGAATGTGGCCAAGGTGCAGGAAAACTGCGATGCCATCCTTGCCAAATACGGCAGGGTGGATACACTGCTCAATGCTGCTGGAGGCAATATGGCTGGTGCTGTGATAGCTCCCGACCAAACCTTCTTCGACCTGAAGGTAGAGGCTTTTGAACAGGTGCTGTCGCTCAACCTCACAGGTACGGTCATTCCCACCCAGATATTCCTTAAACCCATGGTGGCACAGGGCAAGGGAAATATCATCAACTTCTCTTCCATGTCGGCTTTCCGTGCCATCACCCGTGTGTGTGGCTACTCGGCAGCCAAGGCTGGCATCAGCAATTTCACGGGCTATATGGCCACAGAGTGTGCCAGGAAGTTTGGCGAGGGCATCCGTGTCAATGCCATTGCTCCCGGCTTCTTTATCACCGAGCAAAACCGCACCCTGCTCACCAATCCCGACGGTTCCTACACCCAGCGTGGCAAGGATGTGATACACCAAACTCCCTTTGGACGTATGGGCGAACCCGAGGAACTCTGCGGCACCATACACTATTTGATGAGCGATGCCGCCAAGTTTGTCACCGGCACGGTGGCAGTGGTGGATGGAGGTTTCAACTGCTTTGCCATGTAATGAGCGGCAGAATAACATCTGCTTGCTGTTCCGCCTCACTTCCTGCCAATGTGAAAAGGCGAAACAATAACAACTACACCTATGAGAATACTGCTAACCCTATACTTTGTGGCATGGGCTGTCATTGCCCATGCCGCTACTGTGTTGAAGGAAGATTTCAATACCCTGAAAAACGGAACAACCTATACCGGAGAGGTGAGCCTGCCCTCGGGCACCAGGGCATCGGCTGCCTCACAGGGTATCATCGTAACAGGCGGAAAGAAGATGATACGCCGTGGCTCACAGCTCTGACAATGTAGATGCCATGAGGCAGGGCACTGCCCGCAGCGTATGAGCGTCCGCTCATGTCGTAGATATGCAGGGTGGTGCTGCTGTCGGTGGGCACAAGGGCATTGCCCACCTGCTTCACCAAGGGCTTTTCTTGTGGGGCAGAGGCAATGCCTTCAGTGCTGTCGTCGTGGTAGGCAGCCTGGGTGTGTGTAGAGCCCAGCAGGGTGCAGGTACTGTTATACACCCTGTTGGCATTGTTGTTCACTTCATCATAGGCACCCACCCATGCCACAATATACATGTTGTTCACATCGGTGGGCCATGTCACTTCCTGCTCGCTCATGGCGGCATCCTGCAACCTTTGGTCGGTCCACCACGATGAGCGAATGTCCTCGGGCAGTGTAAACGATATGCTCCAGCGCTGTATCTCCTTGCCGTCATTCTGCAGAGCCGCACCTCCCTTGGGGGTGAGCATACCCCTTGACACATAGGGATGCGCATAGGTGCCGCCGGCATTGGCCTGATATGCTTTGATGGAGTGCTGCACCAATGCCACGTTCAGTCGGTTGTGGGCAGGGGGCAGGGCAGTGTGGGGCATGATGCCCACCTGTATCTCCACCCCGCGCGTATCTGCATGGTAGGTGGTTTGCAGTTGCAGCGACACGTAGGGCTTTTGCTGTTGCGCCACGGCAATGGCATTCTTCAGTTTTTCTTTTTCGGGCGAGAAGATGGGGGTGGCAGCACCTCCAGCGGCTTCCACCATCCTGTTCACCATCACTGCGGGGGCGTAGGTGCTCTGCGAGGGGTAGTAGAACAGCAGCGCCGAATCCTCTGCCATGGTGAAGGCATCGGCAAAGAAGCCCACATGATGGCTCACCTCTGCGGCTGTGAGTGGCGGCAGGGCATCCAGTATCTCGCTCACCACGCTATGTCCATCGGCACATGAGGTGCAGTCTTGTCCGGTAAAGGTTTCCACAAGCACAGTACGCTCCATATTGGCGGGATAAACGTAGAGTGATGTGCTGACGCTGTTGTCGGTTGCATCGGCATCGGTGGCACCGTTGTTCAGCTGGTTGATGGTGAGCACCGCCTGCATCTCACCCTCTTCCTTCATCTCCACAGCAGGCAGCAGCAGCGTGTAGTTGGTGCCCGGCTGCCATTGCATGTTGTCCAGTTTTAAGGGAATGTTGCTGCCGTGGCCTATCTGCAGGGTGGCTTGCAGCGACTGGATGGTCTCTGTGCCCATGTTGCACAGTTCTGCCGAGAAGTCAGAGGAAGCGTCTGTGCGGTAGAACATGTCCCACTGGGGCATTTTGATGCACACGTCTGTCAGCGATTCTTGTCCGTTGGTCTCTATGCGTATGTTGCCCACGCCCACGTTCATGCCGTAGGTGTCTGTCCACACGTCGTCTTTCTTCACAAAGCATCCGTCACAGAGGTCGCTGCTCCTGTCGGTAGAGAGCAGTTTATAGCTTGGCGAAATCTCGGCGGTATAACCAATGTAGAGCGCCTCTTCCTGCCCCGTGATGGTGTAGGGCTGCTCTAAAGGATGGCTCAGCCACTGTGCGGTGGCACTTATCTCCACTTGCTGCTGGCGCAGTGGAGTGGCATCCAGCGAGGTGGTTATAAACAGGGTGGCTTTGCCCTCGGTGGTGTTGCGCGAGCCAAACACTGCTTGGATGGCTTGGATGGTTTGTCCCTGTAGCATCTTGAGTTTTCCTGCCGGTAGTTTGATGGCGATGCCCTGTTGTGATGATTGACCCATGCTGAGCATCTTGTATTTATAGATGGTGCCGTTGGAATAGCCTATGACAGTGGCGCACGAGGGGATGCAAACAGCTGCGAGGAGCAGCAGTGCGAGTAATGCCTTTTTCATCTTGTGACGATAGTGATGTGGGTTGTTTATTGATATACTGCAGGCAAAGATAGTGCAAATGAGCGTAAAAACATCAAACTTGTTTGAAATGTTTTTACCGAGTGCAGCCTATCTTATTCAAAGATAGTGCAAACGAGCGTAAAAACATCAAACTCGTTTGAAATGTTTTTGCCGAGTGCCGCCTATCTTATTTAAAGATAGACATTATCTGGCACATTGCCATGCAAAATAAGGTGTTATGCCGTTTTTTTTTGTGCGTTGTCTTTTTTCTTCTTAACTTTGCACCCGCAACAGTAATCATGATGGTGGGCGTTGATACAGCCCACGCAAAGAAACAGCAAAACGTATGAAAAAGCATTTACTTTATTCCATGGCAATGACTGCCATGATGAGTGCCTCTGTGGCCACCAACGCATGGGCGGCAGAAGATGAGGAAGAACTGAAGTTGGTGGGCGTTTATACCCTTGGCGAAGTGCTCGACGAGGGAGCCTCTTCCGACAAGATTACCAAGATGGAGAAGTATTTCTTCGACGAGAAGGGCAACCTGATGCGTTCGGGAAAATACGCCACAGGTACGGGCACCGAGTTTACACTCACCGAGATGACAGTCTATACCTATACTCCCGATGATGAGGGCGGAGTGCAACGCACCTCAGAGAGCTTCCAATGGGGAGTGTACGACTTTGGCGATTCGGGTTTCAAGAAGACCAGCGCCACTTCCGCAACCCTCTTTGGCGCAAACGGAGAGATGCTCAAGGATGTCACCACATCTTACACCTATGAGTACAGTTACACCGATGGCAAGCTCACCAAGGAGACGAAATATATCACTTCTTCAGGTGCCCTTTCAGAAGAGATTGTCTATACATACAACAGCAAGGGACAGTTGCAGCAGGCCATCAGCACCGACAAGAACGGCAAGTTCAAGCTGAAGACCGTATATGAGTACGATGCTCAGGGCAACAAGACAGAGGCAGTGCAGTACAAGCGTCCCAGCGGAATGGAAAACGACGAGAGTGCAGAGTATGCCTATATTGTGGAAACATGGACCTATACCGACGGCAAACTCACAGAATATCTGAAGAAGTCGGGAGGCAGCACCACCAAGGAGCCTAAGCAGAGCAGCAAGAAAACCTATGAGATGTTCAACAATAACCCCTACCAGACCAAGGTGACCACCTACTCATATACCGCCAGTCTGGATAAGTGGACCAAGGGCGGACTGCCCATCGTAGAGGTGTATGCCCCCTTCTCTAAGGAAATCAACGAAATGGCTTATGTGAATGTGAAGACACAGCTGGATGCCGAGAACCATGCCGTGAAGATTATGTTCGAGGTGCCCGCCCTGCTGCAGATGCGCGAGAGAGCCAAGATTGAAATCTATCGCGACGGTCATCTGCTCAGCACCAAAACGCTGCAGGAGTGTACCATTGGCGAAGACAATGTGGTGACTGTTACCGACGAGGGTGTGAGAGAGGGCACACACACCTATTATATAGTGCCCGTTATCGGCATTGCTCCCGAGCTGATTGAAGACGAGAGTGAGGTATATTGGGTCTCTACCTGCATCTCAGAGCAGTCAGAGATAAGTGTGGATTACTCTCTTGCTGCTGCCACCAACCTGCGCATGGTTGGAGCACACAAAGAAGATTATGTGCAAGAGGGTGTGGCCATGACCTCCAAATACATCACTCTGGAGTGGGATGCTCCTGCCGTGACTGAGGCGATGGGCTTCATCAGCAACGAGGTGTATTTCTGGAACGTTATCGGCGCCACAGACTACTTTACTATCAAGGATAAGTTTACCGACAATGGCGTGCATCAGAGTGTGGTGTCGTTCGACCCCAACCGTGATGCCATGGACTTCATCGTGGTCACCCACTATGCCTATGGCAATGTGAAGTCAGAGAAACTCACCGTGACCAAGGCACAGGTGAACGAAGCCATCACCGGCATTGAGAGCACAGCCGCTGCCCAGACACCTGCCACCATCACCGGTATCTATACCATGGACGGCAGAAAAGTGACAGCCCCGATGAACCAGTTGGGTGCAGGCACCTATATCGTGGTGAGCCAGCAGGATGGCGTGCGTACTGCCAGAAAGATGGTGAAGTAACAGATGCCAATACCTGCTACTCCATGCCCAGCAGCATGTCCCACACCGCAATGAGGTGGCAGATGCTGCCGGCAAGGATAAGGAAATGAAACACAGAGTGCATGAAGCGGCGCTTGTTGAGCGAGTAGAACACGGCACCTGTGATGTCAAACACCCCCTCGGCGATGATCCAGCCCACAGCCGCAGGGCTCACAGAGTCAATGAGGGGTTTGAACGCCACCAACACCGAGAGGCCCATGCCCACAAAGCAGAGCGTCTCGGTGTTGCTGTGTTCTTTGAGTTTTACAAAACTGACGATGCTGCCGGCAATGGCAGAGAGCCACACAAAGCAAAACAGGCTCCAGCCCCAATAGCCCTGTTCGCGCAGTGCCACCAAGGTGATGGGCGAATAGCAGCCTGCAATGTTCCAGTAGATGGCGGCGTGGTCCCAGCGGCGCAGACGCTCTTTCCACTTGCTGCGCCGGGGCATGGCGTGATAGATGGTAGAGGCAGCGTAGGAGGAGATCATGCCAAAGAGATACAGTATCACACCCACACGCGCCCAACTGCTGTTGCCCTTGAAACAGTATATCAGCAGAAACACGCCCACCACCACGCCAATCACAATGCCGGCGGCGTGCGACCAGGTGTTCCACAACTCTTCTTTCTTTGTGTATCTTATTGCCATAACAGTAGGGGTTGAAGGGGTGACAAGGCATCACCGCAGTGTGGCTGCAAAGATAGTGATTGTTTTGATGGTGTCAAAGAAAAGTGCTACCTTTGCAGCAGATTTATTGCTTGGAGCAATACTTTAGAGTGAAATAAACTTCAGACAATACGAAGCAATGACAACTTTCTTGTTCCACAGATACGGCAGTCATTACAAGGCCCTGCTGCAGTTGGGTGTGCCCATCGTGGTGGGCAACATCGGACAGGTGGTGCTCAGTTTTGCCGATACGCTGATGATAGGGTGGCACAGTATGCGTGAACTGGCAGCTGCCGCCTTTGTCAACACCATGTTTCTGCTTCTCGTTATCTTTGCCTTGGGCTTCTCCATGGGGCTCTCGCCCATTGTGGGCAGGCACTTCGGGCGAGGCGAGCACGGCAGTATAGGCAGGGTGCTGCGGGCAGCGCTGGTGGCCAATCTGCTGCTGGCTGTGCTGCTGCTGGCAGTCACGGCACTGCTCTATGTCAACCTGCACCGTTTGGGACAGCCCGCTGAACTGCTGCCGCTGATGAAGCCCTATCTGCTGGTCAACATGCTGTCGATACCCTTTGCCTGTGTCACCAATGTGTTCAAGCAGTTTTTCGAGGCAATAGGGCGCACCAAGGTGTCGATGGTGGTGATGGTGTGTGGCAATGTGACCAATATTGTGGGCAATGCCCTGCTTATCTATGGCTTGTGTGGTATGCCCGAGTGGGGTCTGCTGGGCGCAGGAGTTTCTACTGCCTTGTCGCGTGTGCTGATGATGACGGGGTTTGTGCTGGTCTTTGCCTTTGGCAGCAGCTACCGCACCTACCGCCGGGATATGCTTGCCATGCGAACAGATGCCGCCCTGTTTCGCCAGCTCAATGTGCTGGGATGGCCCTCGGCGGTGCAGGTGGGCATTGAGACGGCAGCCTTTACCCTTACCTCTGTCTTTGTGGGATGGATAGGCACCCAGGCACTGGCAGCCCATCAGATTATGATCACCATGTCGGGCTTGTTCTATATGGTGTATCTTGGCATTGCCTCGGCAGTGCTGGTCAGGGTGAGCCATTTCAACGGTCAGCACGATTGGAAGGCCATTGTAGATACCTCCAAGGCAGGCTTTCACATCATTCTGGTCATGGCATCCACGGTGGCAGTGCCCGTGTTTTTGTTGAGGCATCAGGTGGGTGGCTGGTTCACCAGCGATGCCCAGGTGGGTGAGTTGGTGGCAGTAACCATCATTCCCCTGATTCTCTATCAGTTTGGCGACGGACTGCAGTGCACCTATGCCAATGCCCTGCGCGGACTGGCGTGCATGAAACCGCTGATGCGTGCCTCTATCGTGGCATACATCGGCGTGTCTATCCCGTTGAGCTGGCTGTTGGGAATTGTGCTCGGTGGCGGTCTTCTGGGTGTGTGGTCGGCTTTTCCCGTGTGCCTGTTTGTGGCAGGAATACTCTATCTGCGCATCTTCAGGCGGTTGGTGGCAGAGGGAAAACAGAGATAATCAACCGTTTTTCTGCAAGAACAGGTGCAGGGCCTGGCGAATACTGCGCAGGCCAAACTGCTCGGTATGTATATCGCGCAGGGGCACCCACATGCACTCCTCCACATCGTCGTTGGCGTGCAGTTCGGCTCCCTCTTCCACGGTGCAGCGGAAAAACATGTCGAGCGTGTGGATGTCAATACCAGAATAATGGTAGATGTTGGGCACGCTAAACAGGTATTGGCACGAGGTGATGTCCAGTCCTGTTTCCTCTTTCACCTCTCGGGCCATGGCCTCTTCTCCCGTTTCGTTCATATCCACAAAGCCTCCAGGCAGGTCCAGTGTGCCTTTGGCTGGTTCCTTGCCCCGCCTTGCCACCAGCAGTTCGCCCTGCTTGTTCAGGATAAAGGCTGCCGTGGCTGAGCATGCGTTCATATAATAAACAAAGCCGCAGTTGTCACATTTCTTGCTCTTCTCGTTGTTCACCATAAAGTGCTTGCTGCCGCATTTGGGGCAATAGGCAAATTTTTCCAGAGGGTGCATCATGTCTTGATTTTTGATGGGTTCTATCGCGATTGCGTTGAATGATGGTGCAATAATACGAATTTTTTTTTACCTTTGCAAGCGTTGTGCGACAGAATAGTGAGCGAAAATGAATCCTTCAGTACCCTGTCGCCGGATAAAATCAAGTAAAAACACCCATTGATGTTATGAAGAAATCACTCTTGTTGCTCCTCTTTTCCGTGGTTGTGCTGGGCGCCATGGCTGTTAAAAAACCTATTGTGATGAATCTGTGGCCCGCAGGAGCACCACACAAGAGTGCCGATGCTGCCGACACTGCCAAGGTGTATGTGTATCTGCCCGATGCTGCCAAGGCCACGGGCAAGGCGGTGGTGATATGTCCCGGCGGTGGCTATGTGGGACTCTCTATGGGGCACGAGGGCAAGGACTGGGCTCCCTATCTCAACAAGATGGGTGTGGCTGCCATTGTGCTGAAATACCGACTGCCTCATGGCGACAAGCGCATACCCTTGGAGGATGCTGAAGAGGCGGTGAAACTGGTGAGACTGATGGCTAAGTCATGGCATATAGACCCGCAAAAGGTGGGCATCATGGGCTTTTCTGCCGGTGGTCATCTGGCATCGGTGGTTGCCACGCAGGCACGTGGAGAGTCGGCACCCAACTATCAACTGCTGTTCTATCCCGTTATCACCATGGACCCTGGCTACACCCACAAGGTCACCATGACCCAGTTCCTTGGCGAGCACCCAAGTAAGAAGAATGTGCGCATCTATAGCAGTGACCAGCAGGTGAGCCGTGTCACACCACGTGCTTTCATTGCACTCTGCGACGACGACATGGATGTGCTGCCCGCCAATGGGGTGAACTATTACCTGGAGTGCTACCGCCACGATGTGCCTGCCACCCTGCATGTGTATCCCTCGGGAGGCCATGGCTGGGGATGCAAGCCCGACTTTGCCGGCCATATCCAGTTGATGCTCGACCTTGAGCTGTGGTTCAGAAGCTTTTGAGCAATCTTTTTTGAGGATAGCGGGTTATTTTTGGGAAGCCAAATACTTCCCTTATTTATACAGCTCCCCCAACACATCTGGTGAGCGCAGTTCAGGAAAGTTGGGCAGGTGCAGGCGGTAGAACTGTTCGATGACCTCGATGAGGCGTTGCCGCTGCAAGCGCGACATGCGAAACAGGTGCATGGTGGCATAGTTCAGACGTATCAGCGTGAGGATCACTACAGCCTCCTCGGGCTTCAGATACTGCGGATGGGCAGGAGCAGAAGCGCAGAAACAAGCACCCCGCAGGTCGAAAAAGCAGTGTGGCGTATAGTCGGCAAGGTTGGGACTGAAACCCAGAAACTGCGTGAGTTTCATCATGAATATAATGTGGAAGTTGGCAAACTTTCCCGTGCAATGATCCAGCCACATCAGGCTGTCGGCGATATAGTCGAACAGCATCTCGTTGCCCTCCTCCCCCTTGAGGGCATGTGTCAAAAACTCAGAGACAAACAGTGAGATGCCCAGTTTGTCGGGATGGGTGGGAATAGAGATGTAGGGGTGTAGTGGAGCCGCCTCTTGCAGGCGTTGCAGCGAGGCTCCCGGCCGTGGATTATAGACCACCGAGAGTAGCGTCAACGGGATGAAGTACTGCCTTTTCAGTCGGGCTTTTGGCGACGTGGAGCGTGGCACGGCAAAAGCCACCCTGCCTTGTGAGCGGGTGAACATCTCGACAATCATCCTGTTGTCGGCATGTTTGATAACACGCAAAACCAAAGCCTCTGTCTGTACAATCATTTATTGAGTACCACTGTTTCCATTTGTTGAGTGCAGCCTGTTTTATGCAAAAACAGTGCAAACGAACACAAAGCGAACTTGTTTTCTTTGTTGAGTGTAGCCTGTTTTATGCAAAAGTACAAAAAAAGGCTAAAAATGCGATATTTTCTCTGCAAAAGTTTTGGAGATTAGGAATTTATGTATAACTTTGCACCCGCAAATCCACCATGGTCCCTTCGTCTATCGGTTAGGACGAGAGATTTTCATTCTCTAAAGAGGAGTTCGACTCTCCTAGGGACTACTCATTTAAAGAAGTATATAAAAGATGGCAAATCACAAATCATCAATCAAAAGAATTCGTCAGGAGAAGACGAGAACTCTGCACAATAAGTATTACGCCAAGACAATGCGTAATGCTGTGCGCAAGCTTCGCGCTACAACAGATAAGGAGGAGGCTGTAAAGATGCTTCCCTTGGTTCAGAAGATGCTGGACAAGTTGGTTAAGACACACATTATCCACAAGAACAAGGCTGCCAACCTCAAGTCTGGTGTTGCCTTGCACGTGAATAGATTAGGCTAAACGCGGACATAGCCACAAGATAAAAGTCGGTATCTTTGATACCGGCTTTTTCTTT
>SAMEA3663028__coassemble_272_pt1 | contig 22621 bp, 12 predicted proteins | sample SAMEA3663028__metabat2_low_PE_038 | metagenome-assembled genome bin SAMEA3663028 (sample SAMEA3663028) | pig gut metagenome | biome: pig gut; feature: pig-associated habitat; material: faeces | place: France | collected 2012 | reverse complement strand
GTAAAATTCTCGGCGGCAGAATGTAACTCATTCAATATGAGGAAGAAAAATGTTGAAGATTTGGCTTTCAAACAGATCAGTGGAGGAAGCCATGCAAAAAAGCAACCATCAAGATGCAAAGTTGCAACCATCAAGATGCAAAGTTGCAACCATCAAGATGCAAAGTTGCAGCCATCAAGATGCAAAGTTGCAACTTTCGGAGTGTAAAGTTACAAAAATTGGGATGCCATTTCAAATATTTTCGGTTTCAATTTGATGTATCTTCTCATCATCAACTCCTCACTCTCCACCGAACGGTAGTCCTCTAAAACTGCATATTTATACAGCTTGAGTGTATATTTATGCAAAAACGGCCCTCTTTTGAAGTTTTAAATGTTAAATTGAGGGCTTTGTTCTAAATACTTTTTTACAATTAGATTCTCATTAAAAACAACTTTTGGAAGTGTTGCAGCGTTTTTTTTTCATATCCATCAATGCCTCGTTTAGAATGGGTAAAACAGGATATTTGTCTGGGAATTTCAAGAGGATGGGTGCAATGAAAATACGCACAAATTTTCTTGGAATCCTTGTACAGTCCAAATAAATGATGCATCTTTGCATTGTCGTCTTGCATCTTGCATATCAAAATATGCGATGCTCCTTTAAACCTTACGCTCATTGGAGCGTCAAATAACATGACTAACCTTTTTTATTGATGTAATTAACCGTTGAGAAGATGAGATTATTGATTTCCTTACTGATACTTCTGTCGCTGTCGGTAGGCACTTTTGCCCAGCCGCGCTATCAATACAATCAGATGAATCTGGAAAAACTGAACCGTGGTGTGGTGGCTGTGAGAAATGCCCAGGGACAGGTATATGTAACGTGGCGACTGCTGCGCTCAGATGCCCCAGACCAATCCTTCGAGGTGTATCGCAATGGCGAGAAAATCAGTGGCAGGGTGCAGGTCAACGGAGCAACTGTTACGGGCAATGAACAACTTTCTGTAGGCGGTACTTGCTTTGTGGATGAGGCTCCGCTTCCCCCCGCTGCGGGCGATGTGGAATATCGTGTTACAGGTGGTGGAATTGATGGATCGTATGTGCTCAAGGCAGATGCTCCCGTGGGCTATCTGCCTATTGCGCTGGACAAACCTGCTGATGGCAATACGCCCGATGGGCGCACCTTCTCCTATTCCCCCAACGATGCTTCTGTGGGGGATGTGGATGGCGACGGTCAGTATGAAATTATCTTGAAGTGGGACCCCTCTAATGCACACGACAACTCCCACGATGGGTTTACGGGGAGCACCCTCTTCGACTGCTACCGACTGGATGGTACCCGCCTGTGGCGCATCGATCTGGGGCGGAATATTCGTAGTGGCGCCCATTATGTGCCCTTCCTGGTTTATGACTTTGATGGCGACGGAAAGGCGGAGCTGATGGTGAAAACCGCTGATGGCACCGTGGATGGACTGGGCAGGGTGATAGGTAATGCCGATGCCGACTATCGTGAGGGAGTGGCTGAAGCACTTGCCTACAAGGATAGGAACAAGGAGATCTTGAAAAAGGAACAGCAAGAGCGTGACAGTCTGATGAAACAATGGCAGCAGATGCGAAAAGAAGGAAAGCGAAATATGCCTCCTCGACGAGATAGAAACCGCATGATGCGACGCAACTACGGACCAGCCAATGCTGGGCGTATCCTCACAGGACCGGAATATCTCACCGTGTTCAGTGGCACCACAGGAGAGGCGCTTGCCACGGTGGATTATGTGCCTGAACGTGGAGAACTGAGTGCCTGGGGCGACAGTCGTGGCAATCGTTCCGAACGCTATCTTGCAGCCGTGGCTTATCTCGATGGAAAGCGTGCCTCTGCCGTGTTCTGTCGTGGCTATTACACCCGCACCGTGCTTGCTGCATGGGATTGGGATGGCAAGAAGCTGCAACAGCATTGGGTGTTTGACACCAATAACGAGCCGTGGAAAGACTATGCCGGACAGGGCAATCACAACCTGAGAGTGGCAGATGTAGATGGAGATGGCTGTGACGAGATTATCTACGGTTCGATGGCAGTGGATCATCAAGGCCGCGGACTATATAACACTGGCATGGGGCATGGTGATGCACTGCACCTCACAGCGTTCAGTCCTGATTCTGACAAACTGCAGGTGTGGCAATGCCACGAAAATCGCAGAGACGGAAGCACGCTACGCGATGCTGCCACGGGTGAGATCATCTTCCAGTTAAAAAGTAAGTATGATGTGGGGCGCTGTATGGCTGCCGACATAGACCCTGAAAACCCGGGTTGGGAGATGTGGAGTAGCGACAGCAAGGGCATACGCAATGTCAAGGGCGAAAAGGTGATGCCCCATCCTCAAGAAGATACCGATGAACTTGAGGGACAGGACAATGAAGACAACACGGCACTGTATATCCGTGGGGTGAGGGTATCTACCAACTTCGGCGTGTGGTGGGATGGCGACCTGCTGCGCGAGCTGCTCGACCATGAAACAGTGAGCAAATACGACTGGACCACTGGCAAGTGCGATGTACTCTACCATTTTGATGGCTGTAAGTTCAATAACGGCACCAAGTCCAATCCCTGCCTCAGTGCCGATATTCTGGGCGACTGGCGTGAGGAGGTGCTGGTGCGTACCGAAGACAATAGCGAACTGCGCCTGTATGTCTCCACCATTCCCACCGCTCATCGCATCACTTGCCTGATGCAGGATATTCCCTATCGCCTCAGTGTGGCAACCGAGAATGTGGGCTACAATCAGCCACCAGAAACGGGTATGTATATGGGAGAGGGTGCTGTTAAATAAACCCTTGTCGCTTCAGTGCGTCCATCAGTCCTGCCGACATGCTTTCGTTGTCCTTCTTGGTGTATCGTATGTCGGTGAAGATTTGGGCAAGTGTTTCTTTCTGATTGATTTCGCAGAAGTGCTTGTTCTCTTCCAGTGACTCCTTGTAGCTGTACAGGCGGTCGATGTCTTCAGCCGAGTAATCGTGATACTGCTCCAGGTGCACAAAGGCATCGGTGGTCAGACGGTCGGTCAGCGGAGGGCACTCGGCGGGCCAACCCAGGGTGATGGTGGCTATCGGCATCACCAAGTCAGGCAGATGCAGCGCATCGATAATCATCTGAGGCATATACACGGTTGTCCCTAAATAGCAACAACCAAGTCCTTCTTCCTCTGCCAAGTTGCAGAAAGTTTGCGTAAACAGTAAGGCGTCGATGCTGGCATTGACAAACGAAAGCATGTTGTTGTAGCCCGGCTCTGCCTTTCTGTGCTTGCACCAGGTGGAAGTGCGGTGAAAGTCGGCGCAGATGGTCAGTACCACGGGAGCCTCGGTCACCATGGGCTGGTTGAAGTGGGCGGGTGCCAGTAGCTTCTTTCCTTCCTCAGAGCGTGTCACCACCACGCTGTAAAGTTGCAAATTGCCCATGGTTTGTGTTCTTGAAGCCTCTGATAATAAACGGTTTAGCATTTCTTCGCTTACTTCCTTTGTGGCATACTTCCTGATGCTTCTTCTTGTGTTTATTGTTTTCATAATAGGTGTGTGATTTTGTTGTGTGGCTGCGATAAGAGTGCCGCGATCCTATACATAAATAAGGTGTGGCGGCTGCTTTGAATGTTGGTGCAAAGGTAATGCTTTTTTTTCTTTTCCTTTCTTCAAATCGTAAAAATTATGCAAACCGTTTGTAGATACGTGGTTTGCCATTTTGGAAAACTTTTCCCGAAATTTTTTTGAAAAAGTTTTCCAAAAAAATATTTTGTGGTTTCATATAATCTCTCTAACTTTGCAACCACGTTGAAAATCCCTAACCAATATTAAACCCAATTTTTTTATAATCAAATCCAATGGAAAACAAGCGCACGTTTACTTATGATGAGGCATTTGAGGCTTCTCTCAAGTATTTCAATGGCGACGAATTGGCAGCCCGCGTGTGGGTGAACAAGTATGCCATGAAAGACAGCTTTGGCAATATCTACGAGCAGTCGCCCGCTGATATGCACTGGCGTATAGCCAACGAGGTGGCACGCATTGAACAGAAGTATGCCAACCCCATGTCGGCTCAGGAAGTGTTCGACCTTATAGACAAGTTCAGGTACATCATACCTGCCGGCAGTCCTATGACCGGCATTGGCAACAACTACCAGATAGCATCGCTCAGTAACTGCTTTGTCATCGGACTGGAAGGCGATGCCGACTCCTATGGAGCCATCATGCGAATTGATGAGGAGCAGGTGCAGCTGATGAAACGCCGTGGTGGAGTGGGGCACGACCTCAGTCATATCCGTCCCAAAGGCTCACCCGTCAATAACTCTGCACTTACCTCTACAGGTCTGGTGCCCTTCATGGAACGCTATAGCAACTCTACCCGTGAGGTGGCGCAGGATGGACGTCGTGGTGCCCTGATGCTCTCTGTAAGCATCAAGCATCCCGACAGCGAATCATTCATCGATGCCAAGATGACCGAGGGCAAGGTAACGGGAGCCAACGTGTCTGTGAAGATTACAGATGAGTTTATGCGTGCTGCCGTGGAAGACAAGCCTTTTATCCAGCAGTTCCCCATTGAGAGCAACAATCCCGATGTGACAAAGGAGATAAGCGCCAAGAAGCTGTGGGAGAAGATAGTGCACAATGCGTGGAAGAGTGCTGAGCCCGGTGTGCTGTTCTGGGACACCATCATCCGCGAAAGTCTGCCCGACTGCTATGCCGACCTCGGCTTCCGCACCGTGAGCACCAATCCCTGTGGTGAGATACCCCTCTGTCCTTATGACTCATGTCGCTTGCTTAGCATCAACCTATATAGTTATGTGGAGAATCCCTTCACCCCCGAGGCAAAGTTCAACTTCGACCTCTTCCGCCGCCACGTGGCTGCCGCACAGCGCATCATGGACGACATCGTGGACTTGGAACTGGAGAAGATAGACCTTATTATGAAGAAGGTGGCAGACGATCCACAGAGTATGGAGGTGAAGGGCGCTGAGACACACCTCTGGGAAAAGATCAAGAGCAAGAGTGGCAAGGGTCGTCGCACGGGCGTGGGTATCACTGCCGAGGGCGATATGCTGGCAGCATTAGGTCTGCGCTATGGCAGTCAGGAAGCTACAGACTTCTCCGTAGAGGTGCACAAAACATTGGCATTGGCAGCCTATCGCTCTTCCGTGACCATGGCACAGGAGCGTGGTGCCTTTGAGGTGTTCGATGCTGCACGTGAGGCCAACAACCCCTTCATGCTGCGTATCAAGGAAGCCGACGAGCAGCTCTACAACGATATCTGCCAGTATGGTCGCCGCAATATTGCCTGTCTCACCATCGCCCCCACAGGCACCACCAGTTTGATGACACAAACCACCAGCGGTATCGAACCCGTGTTCATGCCCGTATATATGCGTCGTCGCAAGGTCAACCCCAACGATGAGGCAGTGCATGTGGACTTCGTGGATGAGGTGGGCGACTCGTTCGAGGAATATATTGTGTATCACCGCAAGTTCCTTACATGGATGGAAGTCAACGGTATCGACACCACCAAGAAATACACCCAGGAAGAGATTGACCAGTTAGTGGCACGCTCGCCCTATTATAAAGCCACAGCCAATGATGTGGACTGGCTGATGAAGGTGCGCATGCAGGGTGCTATCCAGAAGTGGGTCGATCACTCTATCAGCGTTACAGTAAACCTGCCTGCTGATGTGGACGAGGCACTTGTCAACAAACTCTATGTAGAGGCATGGCGTTCGGGCTGCAAGGGCTGTACCATCTATCGTGACGGTTCCCGTTCGGGTGTGATGATCTCTGTGTCAAAGAAGGAGAAGAAAGAGGGAGCCGGAAACAGTGTGCCCCCCTGCAAGCATCCCGAAGTGACCGAGGTGCGCCCGCAGGTGCTTGAGTGCGAAGTGGTGCGCTTCCAGAACAACAAGGAGAAGTGGGTGGCTTTTGTGGGCTTGCTCAATGGCTATCCCTACGAGATCTTCACTGGATTGCAGGACGACGATGAGGGTATTGTGCTGCCCAAAACAGTGACCAAGGGCAAGATTATCAAGCAGGTTGACGAGAACGGACGCAAACGCTACGACTTCCAGTTTGAAAACAAGCGTGGCTACAAGACTACCGTAGAGGGACTCTCCGAGAAGTTCAACCCCGAATACTGGAACTATGCCAAACTCATCAGCGGTGTGCTGCGCTACCGTATGCCCATCGAGCACGTTATCCGCTTGGTAAGCTCACTGCAACTCAAGAGCGAGAGCATCAACACCTGGAAAAATGGTGTGGAGCGTGCACTGAAGAAATACATTACCGACGGTACCGAGGCAAAGGGACAGAAATGCCCCGTGTGCGGACAGGAAACCCTGGTGTATCAAGAGGGCTGTCTGATATGTAAGAACTGTGGTGCCAGCAGATGCGGATAAAAGGATGAAAACCACCATAGTGATTAGGGATATCCAACTGAAAGCCTTCCACGGAGTGCTCCCGCAAGAGCGCACCGTGGGGGGCGATTTTGTTGTGAATGTGCGGGTGGACTACCCCTTCACACCGTCCATGCAGACCGACAGGGTGGAGCACACCCTGGACTATGCGGCACTCTACCGCTTGGTGTGCCGCGAGATGGCTGTTCCCTCACAGTTGCTGGAGCATGTGGCAGGGCGCATCCTCCGTGCTATACGCACCAACTTCCCCGAGGCAGGCAGGGTGGAACTCTCGGTGGTGAAGTGCAATCCACCTATGGGCGGACAGTGCGCCGGCGCAGGTGTGGAACTGGTAGATGAATAAAAACTCATCGTTTCACTTGGGTTTTTATAAAAAAAACACTACTTTTGTGGCGTGATGGCTTTGGCCTGCTGCCTTCTCCTGCGTTGGATGACGACAGAGACGTGGTGCAAAGTCAACAGTATGAGCCGATGATATTTTTGAGGAATGGGAAAAAGAACCGTTTTCTTTTTATGGATGACACTCCTGCTTTGGAGCACTGCGATGGCTGCTCCCAAGCGCTATACCCTTGTCATTGATGCCGGTCATGGCGGAGCCGATTCGGGAGCCAAGGGCACCTTTGCCTTGGAGAAGAATATCAACCTCAATGTGGCGCTCGCTTTCGGAAAACTGGTAGAGCGCAACTGTCCTGACGTACAAGTGGTATATACTCGCAAAACCGATGTGTTTGTGCCGTTGCACAGGCGGGCATCTATCGCCAACAAGCACAAGGCAGACCTGTTTGTGTCTATCCATACCAATGCCCTGCCAAGAGGCAAGCGCAGCAGAGGCATGGAGACCTATACCTTGGGTATGCACCGTGCAGACGACAACCTTGACGTGGCAAAGCGAGAGAACTCCGTGATTCTTATCGAGCAAGACTATCGGCAGCATTACGAGGGATTCGACCCCAACTCGTCCGAGAGTTACATCATGTTTGAATTGCTGCAAGACAACAATATGGCACAGAGCGTGGAACTGGCAAGACTGGTGCAGAAGAAAACCTGCATGGCTGCCGGTAGAAGCGACAAGGGTGTGAAGCAGGCGGGTTTCCTGGTGCTGCGCGAAACATCCATGCCGGGCTGTCTCATTGAATTGGGCTTTATCACTACCCCCGATGAAGAACGCTACCTCAGTAGCAGGGAGGGCGTAGATGCCATGGGGCGAGGCATATACAATGCCTTCATCGCCTATAAGAGCAAGTATGGTGGCGCCCCCATCGTGCCTTATCGGGAGGCTCCTGTGGAGCAGCCGGCTTCCGCAGCACCCAAGGCTGTCAGGCAGGGAGACTCAGAACCTCAGCAGAATGTAGAGGAACAGAGAGCAGCAAATGTAGAGCCTGAGCAGGAAACAGCCAGATTGGCAAAGCGTGTGGAAGAGAAAAAGAAACTCGCAGAGGAACAGCAGGAGAAAGACAAGGAGGTGCTTGCCGATGACCGTAACGCACAGGAGAAGGCAGATGATGAGCGCCCCGTGTTCAAGGTGCAGATTCTTGCCAGTCAGCGCAGCCTTCGTCCTGGCAGTAAGCAGTTCAAAGGAGAGAATGAGGTGGATGCCTATCGCGAGAACGGACTGTATAAATACACCCGTGGAGCCACTACCAACTACTACGAGGCATCAAAGCTCAGAAAACAGTTGGCTGCCAAGTTTCCCGAGGCCTTCGTCATTGCCTTCAAAAATGGGGTGAAGATGAATATCAACGAGGCAATAATGGAGTTTAAGAAACAAAAGAAATAAGATAGAACCATGAAAAAATACTTTACGAAAGAGGTGCAGATTGCCCTTGTGGCCATCGTGGGCATCGTGGTGTTATTCTTCGGACTGAAGTTCCTCAAAGGGCTCAGTCTGGTAGCCAATAGCAATGTCTATCCCGTGGCCTTTCACGACATCAGCGGCTTGTCGGCATCCAGTCCGGTCTATGCCAATGGTTATAAGGTGGGTGCTGTCAAGGGCATCGACTACGACTATGAGGGCACAGGCAGCATCGTGGCACATGTGGAACTGGATCCACAGATGAGAGTGCCCCGTGGCACCTCTGCAGAGATAGCCTCCGATTTCATGGGCAATGTGAAGATGAACCTTCTCTTGGGCAGCAATCCTGCCGACCTGCTTGAGACTGGCGACACCATACGTGGCGGACAGGGGGCAGGCTTGATGGCAAAGGCAGAAGAACTGATGCCTGCCATCCAGCAGATGATGCCCAAACTCGACTCCATCTTGAGAAGTATCAACCTGCTGCTGGCCGACCCGGCACTCGCCAATTCACTGCACAACGTGGAGCATATCACCGCCAATCTGGAGGAGACCACCCGTGGCGTGAACCAGCTGATGGGACATCTCAATGGCAGCGTGCCGGGCATGATGGAGCGTGCCGACCATATCCTTGCCAATACCGAAAGCTTTACCGAGAAACTGAGCAGGGTAGAGGTGGATGCCACCATGGCAAAGGTAGATAATACGCTGGCACAAGTGGAACAGCTCACCACCAAGCTCAACAGCAAGGAAAGCACCGTGGGGCTGCTGATGACCGACCCGCAGCTCTATATCAATCTTACCAACACCATGCGAAATGCCGACTCACTGCTCTATGATCTGCGTCAGCATCCCAAGCGCTATGTGCACTTCTCGCTCTTTGGAAAGAAAGATAAGTAAGGTGCCCCCACCCGTACAAGTAGAACAAATCTTCAAAGTGCCGATTATTTAGACTTGGTATAAATTATAAAAAATCTTTCCAAGGAAATTGGAAAGAGTGTAAACAGCTCTAAATAACGGCATTGAACCCATTGCTCCGCACATGGCACCCCACGGTGTGCAGGTGCGGACTTTTTGATTTAAATCGCTGATATTCAAATTCTTTGAATTGTGCAAGAGGCGCATGGCGGGTGTTACAAAAGCGTGAAGAGGTAAATAACGAAAAATAAGGTACTTAGGGCGTTTTATATGCTGATGATTGTTTGAGGGCATTTTGTCAATTCAAAAAAAAAAGCGAAATTTGCAAACGCATTTCAGATGCCATATAACCTAACCGATAGAAATAACCCAATCAACACTTGACAAGGCGTGCCAATACGCTGCATCAACACATAATTAAACTGCCAAATGCAAAACAAGTACCAGATGCTCTGGGCAAATTGTCTTGCCATTATCAAAGACAATGTCACCGAGCAACAATACAGAACATGGTTCGAGCCCATCAGCTTCGAGTCGTTCTCTGAAGAAAAGAGGACGCTGGTGCTGCGTGTGCCCAGTCCCTATGTCTGTGAGTATTTGGAACAGTATTATGTGTCGCTGCTCAGCAAAACACTCATCCGCTGCTATGGTCAGGGCATCAGGCTCAACTATAGGGTGGTGGTGGATAAGGCACACAACCTTACACAAGAGGTGGAGAGTGCAGAGCCCGTGAATATTGAGGCTCCCAAGCCCACCGTCAAGGGCAACAGGGCTCCCTCAGTGCTCGATGCTGCTGCACCGCAACAGCTCAACCCCCAGTTGGATGTGTACAAAACCTTCCAGAACTTCATAGAGGGCAACAGCAACAAGCTGCCACGCACCGTGGGACTGTCTATCGCCGAGCATCCGGGCAAATCTACGTTCAATCCATTCTTTATCTTCGGACCGTCGGGCTGTGGAAAAACCCACCTCATCAACGCCATTGGAGTAAAGTGCAAGGAGATGTATCCACAGAAAAGGGTGCTCTACGTCAGCGCACGCCTGTTTCAGGTGCAATACACCGATGCTGTGAGGCGTGGCGTGATCAACGATTTCATCAACTTCTACCAGTCTATCGATGTGCTCATCGTGGATGATATTCAGGAGTGGGCCACTGCTCCGGGCACCTTAGACACCTTTTTCCATATCTTCAACCACCTGTTCCGCAATGCCAAGCAAATTATCTTGGCAAGCGACCGTCCACCAGTGGATTTGAAAGGCATGAAAGACCGCCTGCTCACACGTTTCAGTTGTGGACTTATTGCCGAGTTGGAGAAACCCAACATCCAGTTGTGTGTGGATGTGTTGCAGTCCAAATGCCGCCGCGACGGTCTCAAGATACCTGCCGATGTGATACAGTACATTGCAGAGACAGCCAATGGAAGTGTGCGCGATCTGGAGGGTGTCATCAATTCTCTGCTTGCCTATTCTGTGGTATATAACTGCCACATTGATATGCGCTTGGCAGAAAGGGTAATCAAGCGTGCGGTGAAGATAGACGAGAAGCCGCTCACGGTGGATGATATTCTGGAGAAGGTGTGCCAGCATTATAATGTGTCGCAGCAGCATGTGTTCAGTCGTAGCCGCAAGCGCGACTATGTACTGGTGCGTCAGGTGTCTATGTATTTTGCACAGAAATATACCAAGATGCCTGCCTCACGTATCGGTCAGCTCATCGGCAACCGCGACCACAGCACAGTCATCCACAGCTGCTCTGCCGTGGAGCAGCGCCTCAAGGTAGATAAGGCTTTTGAGGCAGAAATCAGTAGCATCGAAACCTCCTTCAAACTGAAGGGAGAGGAGCTGGATGCTGAGAAGTGAAACATAATCTTTTTCATCCTTAATACACAATCTTCAAACAACTAAACTTACAGGGTTAACAAGAGGGGGGTGGCACATGCGTGTCACCCCTCTCCTTATCATCCCAAATCGGCCATTAGACTGTTATGATGATAACTGCTCATGGCCGATTTGGGATAATTGCTGTGTGTATGGCGTAAGGTTGCCTATCTAAGGTGCAGGCGCATACCGGCAATCAGCCATGTGCCGGGCTGTGCCACATTGCCATAATCTACATAGGTTTTGTTGAACAGGTTGTTGACCTCTGCGTAGATGCTGTAGCGGGGAGCCTTCCATTCCATGCGTGCGTCCACCACGCTATAGGGGGCATAGTGGCAGGTGGCACCAAGGATGTCGGTGTAGGTGCCTGTGCGCTCTTGAAAACGGTAATCTACATCCACATAGAGATTGCTCCAGGGGTTGGTGCGCAGTGATGCCACCACCTTGTGGCGCAGGTACTCCAGCACGTACTTGCTTTCTATACCTGTGGCGTTGTCTTTGTCTTGGTCGATGTAGTGGTATGCCACGCTCAGCTGTCGCAGCACGTGTTGCCGTTGCCACAATCGTTGCAATGACAGTTCTCCATTTATCTCCACGCCAAGGGCATTGAGTTTGGTGAAGTTTACCGACTGCCAGGGCGCATCCGGGCCATCTTCCACTTTCCTGATCCAGTCAATCATGTTCTTGCCATGATGGTAGTAGATATTGGCAGAGGCCTTGACCACGCTGCCTGCATACTTGATGCCGCCCTCTGTGCTTTGTAGTTCCTCTGCCTTCAGGTATTTGTCTGCCTTATGGCCGCCCACGGAGTAGTATAGTTCGGTGGCAGAAGGCACACGCAGCGAGTTGTTCCATGAGGCATAGATGCTCCATTGCGGTGTCAGGCGGTAGCTTATATCAACACCGGGATATACTTTCATCGGTCCGTTGCTCCATGTGTTTTTGGCAGCCACGATACCAGCCGAGAGGGTGAGTTTGTACAGCACGATATTGTGTTCCACCATCCAGTTTATCTGTGTGCGCTTGATGCCATACAGATAGTAGCGGTCAGTGCCGTTGATGTGACGCGGTTCTCCCAGTGGCTCTCCCAAGGTGGTGCTCTTCAGTTCTTCACGTCGCAGTTCTCCTCCCAGGGCGGTGCGTCCTGCCCACCAGTCGAAGTAGGTGTTCAGACTTGCGCCATAGACCTCGCTGCGGTGGTAGTTGAAGGGCGATTTCTCAGGGCGGTTGCGGTAGAGTTCAAACCTGTCCTCGTGGTGATTCCAATATACCGCAGGTCTGATGTGCACCCCGGCACATACGGCTTCTCCCTGCAGGGCGGTATAGGTTTTCAGGGTATGTTCAAACTGTTCGTCCCATTTCACTCCGTAAAAGGTGTTCGACCCAAAGTCCTTGTTGCTCACTCCTGCATGCCATCTTAGTTTCAGGGCGTTGGTGTGAAAACTGCCTTGGTAAAAGGCCTTCACTCCCTCATAGTCTGCATTCAGCGCATGGCTTTTGCTGCGACTGTAGCCATCACTTCGGGTGTAGCCTGCCGACAGTTGGTTATTCCACTTGCCTGTGGCCCAGTTGGCCCGCCCGCCCGCAGAGGCATAGCCGTAACTTCCTCCCTCTACATGCACATCGGCACTGGTAGAGTGGGGCAGGGAGGTCACGATGTTGATGGCACCGGTGAGCGAAGAACTGCCAAACACCCTTCCGGCGGCTCCTTCCAGAACCTCGATGCGCTCAATCTCGCTGATATCCACGGGGAAGTCAAAGGCATTGTGTCCCGTTTGCGGGTCGCCGATGTTGATGCCGTTGAGCAGGATAGTCACTTGCTCGTAGTTGCCTCCGCGGATGCTGATGTCTGTCTGCGCGCCAATGGGCCCTCGCTGTCTTACATCCACTCCTGCAACATATTTGAGCAGGTCGTTAACACTTTGCACTGGAGCCGCTTGAATATCGCTCTTCTCCAGTACAGTAACCATTCTCGCAGCCTGACTTTTGGCCAGGGGCGCCCTTGAGCCGGTGATGCTCACCTCGTCAAGCATCAACTCCTTGTCTGTTTCGGTAGAGATGGTGTCTGTGCGTATGGGCTCTACTGCCACACCTTCTGCCTTGGCATAGGTCAGGGTGGCCACGCTCAGTGTACCCACAATCACCTCTTTTCCCAAACAGTTGAAGAGCGAATACCCCTTGCGTCCAAATCGTTTGAACACGAAGGGTGTGCGCCTGTTAGAAAAGTTGTTGTACTTCATAAAATTGATATAAAATAGGTCTTGCACTTGCAAAACGGCGGCAAAGTTACGAAAAAAAAGGTGAATGATGGCTTCTCTATTCGCCAATAATCAGTAATTTTGCAGCCATTATGCGAATTTTGGATTTCCTGAAGCAATGGTCACTGCCATGCTCTGCGCTGGCAGGTGCCCTGATTTATCTGATATTCGCCTACGTCCCTGTGCTGGCTCCGGTGGGCGAAGTGTGTGAACCCGTGCTCACAGGCATGTTGCCTATGGTGCTCTTTGCCTTGTTGTTTGTCACCTTCTGCAAGATACAGTTGCACGATTTGCGCCCCCGTAAGTGGCATTTCTGGTTGCAGTTCATCCGTATATGCCTGTCGGGAGCGGTGGTATGGCTCATTTCGCTCACTTCCGATGCCTCGGTGAAACTGATTCTTGAAGGCGTGTTCATCTGTGTGATATGCCCCACGGCGGCGGCTGCCCCTGTGATTACCGAGAAGTTGGGCGGCAGCATTGCTTCGCTCACCATCTACACCATCATCGCCAATGTGGTGACCAGCATCATTATTCCCCTGTTCTTCCCTATGGTGGAGCGAGGTGCCGATGTGGGTTTCCTCGCGGCTTCGTGCATGGTGCTGCGCAATGTAACCACGGTGCTGGTGGTGCCTTTGGCGCTTGCCTTGGTGTGCCGCAAGGTGTTTCCTAAGTTCACCGCCCGTATCACAGGCATCAAAGACCTTGCTTTCTATATGTGGTGCTTCAACCTTGCCATTGTCACAGGACTTACCATCCGAAATATCCTCCATGCCGAGGTTTCGGGTTGGGTGCTTGCCATGCTGCTTCTCTTGCCTCTGGGCGTGTGTCTGCTGCTCTTTTCCATTGGAAAGGGGGTGGGCTATTGCTATGGCGACTCCATCAGTGCCGGGCAGGCGTTGGGACAGAAGAACACCATCGTGGGCATCTGGCTCACCATCACCTTTCTCAATCCCTTGGCGGCAGTGGCTCCCGGTGCCTACGTGTTGTGGCAGAATGTGGTCAATGCCTGGCAGCTGTGGTACAAAAGAAAATACGGTACGCTCAAATGGTGAGCATACCGTATTGTATTCAACCCAAATGGCCCATTTGGGTTCATTGATTGATGGGGGAATGATGAAAGCGAAAAACCTTATTTGATTCCTGTCTTTCTCACCATCTCCTTGTCTCCGTTTTTCAGTCGAAGGATGTAGCTCTCACCCTCTTTCATGGGCAGGGTGATGCTGTGCTGCTGAGCGGCGTTTACGGTGCGGCTCATCACGGTGCGTCCAGCCATATCGTACAGTTGTACGGTGGTCATGCCCTTGGCATTGCCTTGCAGCATCAAGCTGTTGCCTTGGATGCGTGCCCAGTTGTCATCGGCAGCATCTGCCACACTCTCAATGGCGGTGGAATTCACGGAGTGAACTATCACGGTGTCGTTGACCACTTCTCCGCCTTTGCCAGTGTATTTATAGGCAAAGATGTAATCGCCTACCTGGGTGGGCTGGCCCTTGAACGATACTTTGGTCAGTGAACTGATGTCCTTGCTGAAACCTTCCACATAGCCAGCAGTCTTTTTGGTGCCATCGGGGGCAGTGGTGTTGAGAAGACTCACAATCTTGGCATATTTTACATCACCGGTGTAGTAGATAGAGTCGCCCACGTTCACTGTCAGCTCCTTCTCGTTTTGCAGTGAGGGCAGCATGGCATCGGGCAGGTAGTAGCCCAGATGAGGAGGCTGGTTGTATGCAGTGTTCTGCCATGTGATAGCCATACGGTAGGTGTGGTCGTGCATCAGGGTGGGCATACGGTACTTGGTTTCGGTAAGCGTGGTGAAGATGTTGATCTTTGAGGGGTCGGAACTGTCCCAAAGAATCACCTCTTCACGCCAGTCGCCCAGGATGTCTGCCGACAAGCATGGAGTTTGCTTGGTGCTGTTGCAGGTGCTTGAGCTGCCGTAGTCGTACAAGTTCTTGCCTGCTAGATAGACTCTGTTGACGCTGTTGCCGCTCAACTTGTCAATTTTTCCGCCGTCGAAGAGTTCTTCGCTCAGGTCATCGTCCCAGTACAGACGGAAGTTGAGCGAGGTACTGGCGGTGCTCACCTCCTTGCCTGTGTCGCAGCTGCGAGGCTGGCGGTTGTTGCTCGACATGAACACGCTCTCACGCAGGTCGTTGTCAAACTTGCCGCAAATGCCACGTCCGTTGTCTGCGCTGCCGGTAGAACTGAGCAGCACTTCGCCTGTGGCAGCATCGTGCAGGTCCCATCCATAGGGGCTCTCCTCATGTACGGTAAACACCTGCAATCCTTCGCGTCCAGGGATATGGTTGCCCAGGTGCATGGCATCGCCGTGACCGTAGCCGGTGGAATACATCAGCATGCCGTCGTGGTCGATGGCGCAGGCACCCCAGATAATCTCATCGCAGCCATCTCCATCCACATCGGCACACGACAGGTTGTGGTTGCCGTTGCCATATGCAGTGCGGCTGCCCGAGGCTTTTCCTGTGCCCAGTTTGCCGGCGTATGTCTTCTTGTTGCCCTCCGCATCGGTCACTTCATATTGTGTCTTGCTCTTGGAATTGTGCAGCCATTTGGTTTGCAGCTTGCCATCCTTGTAATCCACTGCCCAGAGGAAGGCGTTGGTGTAGTAGCCACGGCACATCACCGCACTGGGCAGTTTGTCGGCGCCGTCAAGATACGCCACGGTGGCAAGGTATCTCTCGCCTCGGTTGCCATATTCCTTGTCTGTCTTGCTGTCGCCGCCCCAGTTCACGTTCCATCCGTCTTCGCCGCCAGTAGTCATGTTGCGGTTGGGGTTATAGAAAATGGTGTGCAGTGCCTTGCCTGTAGCTCCCTCAAACACGGTGAGCCACTCTTGTCCGCCAGTCACCTTACCGCTGCTGTTGCGCCAGTCCTTGGTGTTGTTCACGGCTTTGATGGTGGCATCTTCCGCAGCCTCGCTCACGTACTTGCCTGCGCCATCCTTGCTTCCTGCTGAGGTTTTCAGTATCATCTCGGCTTTTCCGTCGCCATCGAAGTCATACACCAGGAACTGGGTGTAGTGTGCACCAGCGCGAGTGTTCACACCCAGATCCACACGCCACAGTTTGGTACCGTCCATCTTATAGCAGTCAATATAAACGTTGCCTGTCTTGCCCGACTGAGAATTGTCTTTAGAGTTGCTGGGGTCCCATTTTACAAACAGCTCGTATTCTCCGTCGCCATCCACATCGCCCACGCTGCAGTCGTTGGGAGAGTAGGTGTAGTCAGAGCCGGCAGCGGGACGGTCAAGTTGCATGGAGCGATACACATTGCCCCAGGGGGTTACTGCCTTGCTGGTGTCCACGGGTTCGCCATTCACCTTGGTCACCACCTGAATCAGATCAGCACCCGAGGCAGTGACGCTGGTGTTGGTGACATACAGGTTTTTCTTCACCTGCTCGCCGTTGCGCAGCACGTCAAAGGTGGTGTTAATCTCGTCGTCTGTTCCTAAAAAGCGCCAGCTCACAAAGACGTTGCTTCCATTCGCCACGGCTACCACACCACGGTCCAGTTTCTCCATCTGGCACAGAGGAGTGTTCTGTGCCTGCACGCTCCCTGCCATCATGGCAAGCAGCAGTGCTCCGATATGTTTCTTTTTCATCCTGTAGATTGTTTGTTGATATTTCGTTTTTAGGTTTTTCAGTAGTTGTTGCGGGAATGTTCGTAGGGTGCTACATCTCTTGGTTTGACGCTTATCCGTGTCAAATGTTTAACACTCCCCGCTGCAAAGATACACAAAAAATCCGAGTGACAATTTTTTTTTGTGAATTTAAGCCCAAATCACTCATGCGTTTTGTCGTGCAGATGAGCAGCAAAAAAACACTGGTCAGTGGAACCTTATGTGGGCAATTCTATTTTGCACTTTTTGTAGATATGCACCATTAAAATTCCAAATTTTACTTTGCCATTTCATTTATTATTTGTTATTTTGCAGCGATAAAGGGCTTCGTTCGATAAGGGTGTTTGTATGATAAAGGACTTCGTTCGAAGCAAAAAGACAGGCTAACCTACTTTGTTTGAATTACTGACAAAACAACTGACTATAATGAAAAAACTACTATTCTTTCTCTTGATGCTCGTGGCGTGCAACGTGGATGTGCAGGCACAACGACAGCAAACAGACAAGCTCGACAGAGGACTGGTGGCAGTAAAGACGGCTAAGGGAGTGTTCTGCTCCTGGCGCATCACTGCAGACGAGTATTACGATGTGACTTACAACATCTATCGTAACGGTACAAAACTGAACACGGCACCTCTCAGCGTATCTAACTATCTTGATGCAAGTGGCACCTCCTCCTCTTCCTATGCAGTAGAGGCCGTGGTGAGGGGAGTGGCACAAACCAAGTCGGCTGCGGCCACTCCGCTGACATCCAACTATAAGGAAATCAAGATGGACCACGGCTCTCTCACAGCCACCTTTGTGCCCAATGATGCCACAGCTGCCGATTTGGACGGTGACGGTGAACTGGAGCTGATTATCAAGTTTGACAACCACAATCCTGGTACCGACGATTGCTACACCATCATCGAGGCATACAAGATGAGTGGCAAACGCCTGTGGTGGATCAACTGTGGCCGCAATATGGGCGACTTCCAGAACAATGAGATCAATATTGCCGCCTACGACTGGGATGGCGATGGCAAGGCAGAATGTGTGATGCGTGCTGCCGACGGTACGGTGTTGCACATGAGCGATGGCACCACCCAGACCATAGGTGATGCCTCCAAGAACTACCGTCCCACAGAGAGCGGACAGTGGTTTGTGCATGATGGCGCAGAATATCTGCTCTATCTCGACGGTCTCACCGCCAAACCCTATCAGGTGCTCGACTACCCCTTGGTGAGATTGGAGCCGGGGGAGGGCAGTTTGGAAGCACAGTGGGGCGATGGCTATGGACACCGTTCTTCCAAATATTTCTTCGGAGCTCCCTATTTCGACGGACGCAAGCCCAGCATCTTCTTGGCGCGAGGCATCTACACCCGTCACAAGATGATAGCCTATGATGTGGATCCTGCCACCCACAAGTTGACAGAGCGCTGGAAGTGGACTTGCAGCACCGCTGGTTCGCCCTGGTACGGTCAGGGCTACCATAACTACGTGGTGGCAGACGTGGATTGGGACGGACGCGATGAGATTGTCTTTGGTTCAATGACCATCGACGACAATGGTAAAGGACTTGCCACCACAGGCTTGGGACATGGAGACTCTCAGCATGTGTGCGACTTTGACCCCTATCGCCACGGACAGGAGTTCTTTGGATGCAATGAAGACCATCCGGGAAATAACCTGAGCGATGCCACTACACGAAAGATTCTCTACCGCTATAGCGCAGGCAGTGACGACGGCCGTTGTGCCATGGGCAACTTCTCTAACGACTTCCCTGGTGCACAGGGACTTTCGGCAAGAGACCCCGGGCTTATCAGTAGTGTCACCTGTCAGGCATTGGAAGGTGCCACCAGAACGGGACTTACCGACAACATGCGACTTTACTGGGATGGTGACCTCTGCGAGGAGTGCTTCAACTATTCCAATGGCAAGAATACCGAGGGTGCCGTATATAAATATGGTAAGGGAGCCATTGCCACCTTCTCTGGTTCTATGACCAACAACGACACCAAAGGTACCCCCTGTCTGCAAGCCGACCTCTTTGGCGACTGGCGTGAAGAGGTGATGATGCGTACTGCCGACAACAACGTGCGTATCTATACCACCACCACCGAAACAAAGTGGCGCAACTACACCCTTTGGCACGACCATCAGTATCGCAATGCCATTGTGTGGCAGATGAACGGCTACAACCAAGCACCCAACGTGAGCTATTTCCTCGGCGAACTGGAAGGCATCACCGTGGCACCTCCCTCACTCACCATGCAGGGACGTACCGAGGTGGCAAACAATGGTAGCATCACCTCCGCCCTCAACGACAAGGCAGTGATAGCCTGCGAAACAGGAGATATGGCTATCAGTGTGGCAGACGGTGCCGCTCCCTATATCTTCTTCGACAATGCTCCTTCGTGGGTGCAGGGCACTGATGTGAACGGCGCCAGCGGCAAGAACCCCACCATCAATTATGCCTATTACACCCATACACTTACAGGTGGAGCCTTTGGCGGTGCTATGCGCTTGGTGAAGCAGGGCGACGGCACCTTGGTGCTGCCGGCTGTGACCCAGACCTACACGGGCAATACTGACGTGTGGGCAGGAACACTGAAGTTTGACGGCACGATGCAGGGCAGTAGGGTGTGGCTCAACAGGCATACCACGCTGAGCACCAATGGTGGTGTGTTCAAGAAAGCCGTGCAGGCCGACTACAATGCCACCATCCAGCTTGGTACAGCCTCTGCTGCAGGCAGCATCACAGCCGACTCTCTGCTCCTTGGCTTTGGCTCACGCGTGGAGATAGACCTCTTCTCTGACGGCTTACAGGCAGACAAGGTCAATGCCAGCGTGCTGAAGATAGAAAAGAAGGTGTGGAACAACGGTCCGCAGTACAATACTCCCGTCATCTACTTGGTGTCACACAGTGCTGCAGGCAGTTCCAAACTCACCGCGGGCAAATATCTCATTGGCGAGGTGGGCAAGATAGAAGGTAATATCGCAGATGTGATACTTGAAGGCCTGACCTATCAGAAGAGTGCCTTGACATACGAGGACGGCAAACTCTACATCGTGATTACAGACTATGAGGCAGCCAACCTGACCTGGAAGGGTGGGGAGAGCAGCGTATGGAATTCTGACAATACAGCCAACTTTGTAGCAGAGGGAGGTACGGCCTCTGTGGTGTTTGTCCCTGGCTCTGATGTGCTGTTCAACGATGATGCTCTCGTTACCGATATACAGGTGGAAGGCAATGTGGCTCCTGCATCCGTGACCTTCGACAACAGCAGCAAAGACTTTGTGCTGAGTGGCGACAGCATCATTGGCGATGCGATTCTCCATAAAAAAGGCACAGGTTCGCTCACAGTGAACAGCGTGAACCATTTGAGTAAGGTGAATGTCAATGCGGGCAAACTCAGTGTCAGCAATCTTGCCAATAACCAAGGAAACGACTGGGGTGCATTGGGCAACGTGAACACACGCATCAACCTCTCTGATGGTGCTACCCTGGAGTTGGGCGGCGGATTGATAACCGACCAGGTGATTACCATATCGGGCGGAGAAGCCACCATCGAGGTGCCCAAGTCAAATACTGCCACACTCAACAAGGGTATATTGGCAGGCGGCAGCAGTTCTGTGCTCACCAAAACAGGTGGAGGTACACTCACCCTTGGCGCAGGCAATACCTTCTCTAAGTTGGTTGTCAACGGAGGTATTCTGAACGCTTCAGAGAGCGACAATGTGACTGCCCTTCCTTCTACTGTGGTGCTTCAAGGCGGCTCGCTCTATGACCCCTCAAGTGAATATAGCTACACCACCAACAAAGCCAACTTTGTGGTGCCCGAGGGTTCAGAGGCTTCTCTCTACCTTGATTCGCGATGCAACTACACAGGAACCTTGACAGGACAAGGAACGCTGAACGTGTATGCTGCCGGCGTACGCAACTATCTCAATGGCAACTGGAGTGACTTTGAAGGTACGGTGGTGCCAGGCGTGCAGAAGCGTGGTACCAACTACGATCCCGTGTTCTATTTCAACAACACCTATGGCTTGCCCAAGGCCACCCTCAAGATGAACAGCGGAGTGTCTATCAACAACAATGGCAAGAACTTCCCCCTTGGCAAGGTCACAGGTAGCGGTACCCTCGCCGGTAGCGGTTCCTATATCTTCGGTACCGATGGTGGCGACCTGACCATGAGCACTTCCTGCACCAGCAGCATCATCAAGAAGGGTGCAGGCATTATGCGCGTGGTGACAGCAGGCAAGATTACAGGCTCTATCATCGTGGAAGAAGGCGGTTTCTACTTCAGTGGAATCACCACGGGTGCGCTGTTCAATGATACCAAGCCCATCACAGGCAACGGCTCTTCAGTGTTGCTCGGACAGGCATATCTCACTTCCATCACCATCAACAGCGGAAGTACGCTGATGCCACGTGCCACTCTCAGCGAAACTGTTGCGGGCACTATCATCGCCACGGGCACCGTGGCTGTGAACGAAGGCGGCACGCTCGATATGCTGCTCTCAGCCTCCAAGCAGTCTAAGTTGCAAGGAAAGTGGGTGTCGGTGAAGGGTATTCTCAAGGTAACCTTGGCTGAAGGCTATACACCTGCCGCCGGTGACAGCTTTACCCTGTGGGAGGCCACCAACTCATTCAGCGGCACGCCTACTTTGGATTTGCCCTCACTGCCGAACAACCTTACATGGGACACCTCTGAACTGCTTGCCAAAAAGGGTGTGCTGAAGGTGATGATTGGTACGGGTATTGATGCCATTGCTGCCGATGCCACTGTACAGTGCGAGGTTTATACCACCAACGGTCAGAAGGTGGCACAGTTTGAAGCTCCTAAAAACAAGGTAATGGAGAACCTGCAGACCGTGTCTTCCGACCACCGTACCTTGGTTGTTAGGATGGTGTCGGGCAACCGTATGGAGGTGAAGAAAGTGATCAGATAGTATAGAAATCCCGTCGCAGCGTGTAACCACTCTGCGATGGGATTTCTTGTTTTTTATAGTCGTTTTATCAAAAATTAGGGTTGCAATCGGCGGCTTCCAACTAACTTTGTCGTCGCTATCTAACTCAACATTACTTTGACTTTACTTTATTATTAACTAACAATAACAAATCCTTAGAAAACATGAAGAAAAGAGTACTCTTATCACTCTTGGCAATGGCTTCTTTCGTCGGTGCTTCTGCATACGACCAGGGTCAGTATGTTTATACAAACATTGCCAAGTTGAAGACCACCGCTCCCAATGCAGTGGTGAACGGTGATTTCTCCAACGCATTCGAAGGCTTTGACAACGGTACCGATGGTGGCGCTGTGAGCAACGAGGCTTGGGAAATAGTAGAGGCAGCAGGTCCTAATCAAGAGAATGTGTTGCAGTGCAACAAGTCAGCCTCTGGTTATGAGCTGTCTCGTGTATGGAAGGCAGATGGCGACCTGAACGGTGGCGGTCTGTATGTGATCTCTTACATGGTGAGCGGTCCCGCAATGAGCGTGATTGGCGACGTGAAAGGAGATGCTGGCTACTATGGCTTCTTCGTGAATCAGGATGGTACACGCGAGACTGTGGGCCGTCAGGTGAGCGATGGTGGCGGTTTCGGTGAAGAATGGTCTGTGATCAACGACACTGTGCTGCTCAACGCCGATGATTATCTGGTGATGTATTTCGACCGCGTAGCAGAAGGCACCCGCTTTGCCAACTTCTCTATCAACAAGTGTGATGAGGTG
>SAMEA3663028__coassemble_262_pt1 | contig 22937 bp, 10 predicted proteins | sample SAMEA3663028__metabat2_low_PE_038 | metagenome-assembled genome bin SAMEA3663028 (sample SAMEA3663028) | pig gut metagenome | biome: pig gut; feature: pig-associated habitat; material: faeces | place: France | collected 2012 | reverse complement strand
TTCTGCCAGAAGTTGCTGATGGCACCGCAGTCGCTTACTATCAGTCCGTCAAATCCCCATTCGTTGCGCAGAATCTGCTGTTCGTAACGTGTGTTTCCGCAACAGGGATCACCGTCAATGCGTTGGTAGGCGCACATTACCTCTGCCACCTTTCCCTCTTGCACCAATGCCTTGAAGGCTGGCATATAGGTTTCCCATAGGTCGCGTGCGGGCAGATTCTCTATATTGAATGAATGGCGGTTCCACTCTGGTCCGCTGTGCACGGCAAAGTGCTTGGCACATGCCAGCAGCTTGCGATACTTGCTGTCGTCGGGACCTTGCAATCCGCGCACCACGGCAAGTCCCATCTTTGTTGTAAGATAGGGATCTTCGCCATAGGTCTCCTGTCCGCGTCCCCATCTTGGATCACGGAAGATATTGATGTTGGGTGTCCAGAAGGAGAGACCCTGATAGCGGCGTATCACACCGTTTTTCTTTGCCAGTTGGTTCTTGGCACGTGCTTCATCGCTCACAGCGGTGAATGCCTGTTGCACCAGCCCGTCGTTCCACGATGAGGCCATGCCCATGGTGATAGGGAATACGGTGGCAAAGCTGTTGCGACCAATGCCGTGGAGTGCCTCGTTCCACCACTGAAAGGCGGGGATGCCTAAGCGTGGAATGGCGGGCGAAACGTCCATCATCAGTTGCACTTTCTCTTCAAGTGTCAGTCTCGACACCAAGTCGTTGGCTCTCTCCTCTGCACTGAGGTTGGGGTTCTGGTAGGGTAGTGGCTGTGCCATCACCGTCATGGCTCCACTCAGGAAGAGTGAAAGAATAAGGCTTTTTTTCATAGAATAGAAGATTTGATGATTAAATATTGCATGGCGGACCTTACAGCCCGCCATGCCAATAATTCTGTTTGTTTATCGGATAATAACTTTCTTGCCGTTGATGATATACAGACCCTTGCCGGGCTGTGTGCACTGCTGTCCGCTCAGGGTGTAGTATTTGTTGTCTTTCGCCAACTGTTCTGCTCCCTGCTGGATATCCTGGATGCCGGAAGTCTCGGTGTCGTCTATCAGGTAGAACTTCACGGTGGGGGAGTTGCCTGCGAAGGTCACGGTGAGAGGACCGTTGGTCACGGGCTTGCTCAGCGGGATGGTGATGTCGCTCCACACGCCCGAGGTGGCATCAATCACATAGTCGGTGCTGCCATACTTGGTGCCTCCGCATTCCGAAACATAGATGTTGTTGCCCGTGTAGTTGGAATATCCGCAGATGCGGAGCTTGGTGGCTGTGATGCCTTTAGGCACGGTGATGGTGTATTGCTGTGCCTTCAGCTTCATGGTCATGTCGGTTCCTGTGGCTCCAGACATTCCGGAGGTAGCGTTGAGCATCAGACCGTCACTGAAGAGGCGTTGCTTATTGCTGCTGTCATAGCCCTTGAAGGTGAGCAGGGATATCTCGTGCTCCCAGCTGTGGCGGCGCTCGCAGAGGATGGTGGGCTCTTCCACGCCCATCAGGGTGCCGCCCTCAAGTCCTGCTTCGTGCCATGCCTTGTTGGTCTTGTTGGTCAGATTCTGGTATATCTCCACGTAGGCATAGCCATTGTAGTTGGGATTGCTGCTGGTGTAGATGCCAGCACCGTCGGTACCATCATTATAGTCCAGCCCCCAACTGCTTTCATATTGGTCGGGTATGCCGTCGCCATCGCTGTCGGTTTTTTCTGGAGCAATGTCTTTCAGAATGGGCCATGCGCCGTTTTCCACTTCTGCTGAGCTTAGGTTGTTGTCTGATTGGCAGTCTATCATACCTTTGGTAGAACCGCTGCTGCCCGAGTTGTCATCGCCTAAGCGTGCCATTACCTGTGCCACCATCAGGTTGTCCACACAGTCGCGGTAGAGCGATGCTCCGGCAAGTGCCATCACTTTGTCGTAGGCATCTTCTGCGCTGTGGGTAGTCACCGACATAAACTCTCGGGGCTCTCTCAAGTGGATGGTATCTTTGGTGGTGGCTGTCCATGTGCCGTCGCAGCCGCTGGCATTCACTTGGTTCAGTATGCCTATGGTCCAGTTGTCTTTGGTCATATCCTCATAGTCGGGGTTCACGTTTCCATCGGTATAGAAGTGTCCCCATTTGTGTAGGTCGTGCGCAAAGGCGGGATAAGTCTGGATATAGCTGTTGGTGCGTATGCCAATGCCGCAGATGCGCTTGCGGATATTGGAGGAACTGGTGTCGGTGAGTGGACCTGGCTTATAATAGTTGTTCACAAAGTTCACGTCAATGGCTTCGGCACCGTAGCATCCGTTGCCTCCCCAATTATAGAACACGTTGTTGCGCAGGTCGCAGAAGTCTTCAGTCAGCGGACTGGTATCGCCGCCCAGTCGTGGCACGCGGCTCTTGCATTGGGTGATGAGGTTGTGATGAAACGACACGTTTGTGCCTCCCCAGTTGCCACCATAGCCATGTTCTCCTTTGACATGACCTCCGTTGTTCAGTGCCTGTTCCACCATGCACCATTGTATTGTCAGGTTGGTTGCAGCCGAGATTGACAGACATTCGTCAATGCTCCAGCTGATGGAACAGTGGTCCATGATAACGTTGTTGGCTCCGTTGAATCCAAAGCCGTCACCTTCGTGGAATGCCACTTGGCGGTTACCCAATCGAATACGAATGTAACGGATGATGGCGTTCTCGCAAGAGATGGTTACAGGATAGTCGGCAAGACAGATGCCTTCGCCTGGTGCTGTCTGGCCCAAGATGGTCAGGTCGCCACAGTCCAGATTCAGTGCCGACTTCAGGTAGATAGTTCCGTTGACGGCAAAGGTCACAATCTTTTTGCCCGGTTGCTTCACAGCCCAGCGGAAGGTGCCCTCTTTCAGTTTCGACTCATCGCAGTCGTCCAGTGAAGTCACTACATAAGTCTTTCCACCACGCCCTCCAGTGGCATATTTGCCATAGCCTTCAGCGCCTGGAAAGGCGAGCATACGTGTCTGTGCCTGGGTGTATAGGTTCACACCCATTGCCATCAAAAACAGTAAAATTAGTTTCGGTAATTTCATAATGATAGGTTGTTTTGTCAGTTACAAAATTAGACAATATTTTTCATATAGCGGGTGTATATTTTGATGTTTATGGGGGAGAATGAGATGGATAGTGTATAAAAGAGGCGGAGTTGCAACCGTTTGGATTGCAACTCCGCCATTTATCCGTAGAGTTTGGAATGTTTATAGGTGGGTGGCGGTGTAGATAATCTCTCTAAACAGCCAAGTCACCACTTATCGTTCTTCCTGCTCTTTGGGTCAGTTCTTATTTCTTGAAGAACTTCTTACCGTTCTGGATGTAAAGACCGTTGGCAGAAGCATTCTTCACCTGTACACCCATCAGGTTGTAGATAGGAGCATTGGCGTTGAATACCTTGCTGTTGTTGGTCTGGATGCCGTTGATACCAGTGTCAATACCGCTGCAGTCAGCAGTAATCAGCACGCTACCAATGTACTCGAAGGTGTCACTTGCATCCAAAGCAATGCTGCCAGCAGCTTCGTTAACAAGAGCAACAGAAGCAGGATCGCTGATCACGCGAATCTGAACACTCTCTACATTTGCAGCAGCTGCAGGAAGGTCACCCTTCAGCTCTGCCCAACCAAAGAGTTTGCCAGGAGTTTCCTCCGCGCCAAACACCATGTCGCGAGCGTCCTCGTCTGTCATCTCATAGCTTGCAAAGTTGGTCCATGTAGCACCGCCATCCACAGAGTAGTCTGCCATCTGCTTGGTGAACATGTAGTTGTCTGAACCAACATAGCAAGAGAACTTGATGTCTTTCAAATCCTTGGTAGAAAGGGTGAATACTGCATAGTTCACCTGAGGTGTTGCTCCGTGGTGAGCCACAGCAGGGCTACGACGTGAGATGATAGGCATCTGATTTTCGATAGGATCCTCACCAAACTTGGCGGCACGTGCCTGGAAGTTCTTGTTGGCAGCGGTAGCCTGAACATAATTGAAAGGAGAAGCTACCAAACCTTCACCCAGACCAACGGTATCTACTACCATCATGGTAGCCACAGCCTTGTGTGCTTCGTCAATGAATGCGTCTGCTGCATAGCTTTCAAGGTTGGCATTGCCAGTCACTGTGCTGAAGTCGAGCAGTGAAACGATGCCGTCAACGACAGGCTCGAATTTGGCGCTCAGGTTCAGGTCACCTTCCAGTTTCACGGTGCGGGTAGTCTCTTTGATAGTAGCGTCGTCAGACCATCCCTTGAAGGTGTTCAGAGTGCGATAAGCAGAGTTGTGGTCGTTGAAGCTGATAGCCACTTCATCGCCTACATAGTAAACGCTCTTTTCTGGTGATACGGTTGCAGTGATGTAAGAAGGACCGTCAACAGTTACGTTCAGTTTGGCAATTACGGGGAAGGCATCTACATAGGCGATAGAAGGACCAATGTAATAAACGCCCTCGCCGTTGATGTAGTCGATACCCTGTGTCTTCCAAGGATTGCTGTTCAGCATGTTGTACTGGTCGATAGAAGCATCCTGGAAGGTGGCACCTGTTTCCCAAGAGAATCCTTCTACTGTAGAGAGGTTGATGGTGTTAGATGCCAGCAAGGTAGTGGGAATGTAGGACTCTACAGTACCGTCGCCCAGCAGCTTCGTGGTCAGGTCGTCCATGCTCATGTAAGAAGCACCCTCATCTACCACGTTGTTCTGTGCAAAGATGGTAGCACCCTGAGCGTTGGTGATGGTGGTATTGGTGTAGTTGCTGGTGTCGTTTACAAGGATGTGGATACCCTTCTGAGGACCGGCAAAGATGTTGTTGTTCAACTGGATGGTGGTACCTACAGGAAGGTTTGCACCTGTCATCATCACAGTGAAACCGGTGGTGCTCACTGCCTTGTTCTCACCCAGCAGCACCAAGTTGTTAGAGAAGTTCACCTGTGAAGGTGTGGTGTTGGGGTTACGTGTTTCCCATACACTCTTGGTGTAAGGCATGTCGTAAATCATACAGTCGGTCACGCTGAAGTTGTTGAAGGGAATGAAGGTACGGAAGGGGGTCCAGTTGTCTTTTTGTGCCTGTGCAGTTCCGTGCAGACGGCACTCCTTTACTTCAATCACATCCACAAAGTAGTCAGCAGCTGTCAACGCGTTGCCATCGGCGTCTGTCAATTTACCTTTGTCACCGTCTAAACGCAGGATAGAACGTGCCTGTCCGTGAATGTCACAATGACGAAGAGCAATGGTGTCGGCATAGATTGCACGACGGTTGTCCATCAGGTAAGAGCCAGTGCCCACCATATTCATGTTCTCAATGATGATAGACATCTGCTGACCCAGTTCGCCACGCGCAGGAGCGTCGGTTCCCCACTCAAATGCCATCTGCAACTGTGGCATCTTGTCAAAGTCGGTCTGGTTACTTCTGATCACCAGGCGACCGTTGGTCTGTGTGGGCTTCAACTTGCCTACAGAAACCAGCTCGCTGGCATCCCAGTCGCAGATAATCTCGTAGGTTTCGCCTGCGGCACCTGCACCCACTGAATTGAATGCAGATTTGAACTCATTGGCATTGGTCACTGTCTTCTGCCAACTGTCTGCCATGGTGGTGGCTGGAGCCAGTAGCATGGCGGCTAAAGCCATAAATGTAAATTTTTTCATGGTGTTAAGTTTAAATGAATAATTAGGTTTATAATTCTCTCAATGTAATTCTGTCTTGAGGTCTGTTCCTGTTCCTCCCACTCTCTCTCCATGCCGAAGCACGAAGAGAGGGTGGGTAGATTAGGGGGTTATTGATTGCTGATACCCTGCAAGTCCCAGTTCACGAAATAGCCGTTACTCTTGATGCTGCTGCTCACGTGGCTTTGCTTGGTGGCTGGATATTTGGGCACAATGCGCTTTGCCACGCTGTCGCGAGCCTCTGCCAGGTTGCCGTTGCGGTAGGCGCTGTTGCTGTAACGCTCGGCAATCTTGCACATGTAGCCATACGACTTGCCTTCTGCCACGTATTCCCTGATGTTCTCATCGGCCAGTGCCCAGTCGTATTTCTTCAGCAATTCATCGGTAGAGTAGAGTGCAAAGTCGGCTGAGCCTGGGTGGGGCAGTTTGTGCAATGTGCTGCTGGCCGCTCCTGCAATACCCAGATTGCTATAACCACCACTTCCTCCTAACCATTCTTGGTAGCGCAGATCCCATTCACTTCCTGTGGGTATGAGCTTGTCGGCAAAACGGCTACCCACGCCATCGTTCAGCAGGTAGTATGCCACTTCAAAGTGTCCAAGATGTGCTTCTGCCTCTGCCAGCAGGAAGTGCAGGTCATGTCCGCGGAAGATAGGAATGGCAGGTTGAATCTTGAAAATCTCCTTACCGTCAAGATAGGAATACTTGCGGTTGGTGTAGTCATAGCCGTAGTAGTACTTGTCGATGCACTTTTTGCCGGCGAGTGTAGTCATTATCCAGCCTTGTTCCATGCTGCGCACATCCTTGCCTGGGTATAGGTTGATGCCGTATTCAGAGGGTTGCAGATAGAACGATGCTGCATCGGGATATTCGGGACAGAAGTATTGCACTAATCTATTCTTTTGGTCATTGTCATAGTTATAGATGATGGTGCTGATAAGCTGGTAGGCGCTGCCCAACCCTTCTGTGTAGAAGATGTTGGAGTAGGAGCCCACCATGTCGCTCTGAATCTTTTGTGACAGTTGGAACACATCACCCGATGCAATGTGGTTGGCAGAGATAATGCCACGCCATTCGTCGCCAGCCTGGTTGTCTGCCTCTACGCTGGCTTGTGTGTTCTTGATATAGTCCAACACGTGGTCGCGTATCCATTGCCAGTCGCTCTGTGCAGCACTTTCATCGATATAGCTTGCACGCCAGGAGCGCCATTCTGCATTGAGGATCACTGCTGGGGGAGTAATATACTGCCATTGGCGGAACAGGGCGCGATCTTCTGTTTCAGGATCCAGCCACTTGAACCATTCCACCTCTTGTGTGGCGCTGATGTGCTCGTCGTTGACAGTGATACCGTTTTCCAGCAGGTTGATGCAGCGGTCTGCCAGTTCCTTCATGTTGCATTTGGTAAACACAGAGGCATCGCTCAGTTCCTTCTTCTCTGTCAGAGGATCATCAAACCAGTAGGCCTCGCCATAGGTCTTGCCCAGCATCAGGTATGCCCATACCTTGAGGCGCAGCGAACCGCTGATCAGGTTATAATACTGCTTCTGTGCATTCTCTGTCATGCTGTTGCCCACTCTGCGCTTGTATTCTCCCATTTTGAAGATGTAATCGTTGCAAGCCACGATGATAGAGTAGTAGCAGGTGGGGTCGGCATAACTGTTGCCGTTGGTGGTGCCCCAGTTGTATATACTCTTCAGTTCGGTGGGAGCATTGTCGGTAGTTTCCAGCACAGCACCACGTGTATCTGTGAGGAAGATGGCATGGTCACCAGCCTTCTGCATGCAGTTCAATATACCCATGTAGCCTCGATACATCTCATCTTCCTGAGCGATGTAGTCCTCGGTGTTGATGATGTTTTTCGGGTCTGTGTCAAAATAATCGTTGCACGACTGGAGCATCGTGGCAGAAGCAACCAGGGTGAGTGCCAATATTTTGCTTGAAATTTTCATGTCTTCTATGTTTTTGGGTGAGATTAGAAATTGATGTTGAAGCCAGCCTTGATGGTGATGGGCAATGCTGTCTTGGCATAGTCAAAGCCACGCAGGTTCTCTGAGTATGAGTATGCAAACTCGGGGTCGCCTCCCAGGTACTTGGTCAGTGAGAAAAGGTTCTCTGCTGCCACATACACATTACCCGAACGAATCAGGTTGAACAGCTTCTCGAAGTTGTAGGTCAGTTTCACACTGCGCAGTTTCAGATAGTCACCTTTCTCAATCCAGCGGTCAGAGAAGTTGTTGTTGCCCAATGGGTCGCCATAGCTGGCGCGAGGCATAGAGGTTTCCTGGCCTTCTACCTGCCAGCGGTTGAGCACGGCAGCAGATTGGTTATAGAAGTTGTCCATCGACTCCAACTGGCGACGGGTGGCGTTATACACCTTGCCACCCACAGAGTAGGCAAAGTTGGCATCTAGCACAAACTGCTTGAATCTTACTGAGAGGTTGATGCCTCCATAGAAGTCGGGCATGCTGCTGCCGAGGCTCACCTTGTCTTGTTCGTTGATGATACCGTCGTTGTTCACATCTACAAAGCGCACGTCACCTGCCTGATAGGCGTCACCGCTGCTGTTCACCAAACCAGCCTGCTTGGCTTCTTCTGCCGTGCGATAGATGCCATTGGTCTGGTAGCCATAGAACTCGTAGGGTTTGCTGCCTACAGCCATAATCATCTGTGCATCATCGTTGTTGAAGCCTGTGTAGTTAATCACCATGCTGCTGTTGTTGCCCAGCGATTTGATGGTGCTCTTGGCAGTGGCGATGGTGGCACCCAGCACGATGTCCCAATCCTTGGTGTGGTAAGGATTTACGCGCAGTGAAGCCTCAAAACCAGTGGTGTTGATGGTACCGCTGTTCTCGTAGTAGTTGTAAGAGCCATACACAGCTGAAACATTGCTGTTGAGCAGCAGGTCGTAGGCATGACTGGTGAAGAAGTTGAAGCCCACGTTGATGCGGTTTTCAAGCAGTGCCATGTCAAGTCCTAAATCCAGCTGGCTCTTCTTCTCCCACTGCAGTTTGGTGTTGGGCATATTGGAGCGCTGGATAGAACCGTAGCTGAAGAAGTTGTTGCCCACGTAATAATTCTTGCCATAGTTGGAAGAGAAGCGGCTGTTGCCTGTCAAACTTCCCTCTACGGTGAGGTTCAACTGGTTGAGCCATGAGGGCAGGATGCCCATGTTGGCAAGCATCACAGTGGCGCTGGCACTGGGGAAGAAGCCCCAGCGGGAGGCGTCAGAGCCCGATACGCTGGTACCATCTACAGCCAAGCCAAGTGCAGTGCGCACGATGTTGTTGTAGGTGTAGTTGCCATACAGGTTGAAGCCCATGTAGTTCCACTCCAGCAGGTCACCATAGGTGCGTTTGCCGTCGTTGGTGTTGTTCAGTGTCTGATAGTCGTCGCTGGCGGTGTTGTAACCCTCAGAGATGTCTATCTCGTTTTTCTTCATAATCATCTTGGCAGATGCCAGTACGTTCAGGTTGTGCACCTTGTTGAAGATGCGCTTGTAGGTACCTTGAGCGATAAAGGTGTTCACATCTTGTGTGGTCACGCAGTTGCTCACCTTGTTCTTGCCCGTGCCATACACCTGTGGGATGATGGTCTGTCGGGTCATGCCAGGGATAAACATGGTCTCTTCCACATAGTTGTAGTAGAGGTTCACAATGCCCGTCAGGGTGAGGTATTCGTTCCATCTGAAGTTGATACCTGCCTGGGTGTTCACATCATATATCTTGTCTTTTGCTTCCAGAGTGTTCACCAAAGCCATGGGGTTGCTCACGTTGTCGTAGGCATACATGGGGTTAGACGAGGTGTTCCAGAAGTTGTATGCTGCCAAGTTGCTCAGCACTGTTCCGTCGTTCTGCTTCTCGTTGGCGTTGATGAGAGGCATGGTGTGGTATGCCGACAGGATGGGGTTGGTTTCCATCTGCATGCCCATGTTCTGATAGTTGCCGGTGATGTAGGCCAGTCCCACATTGGCAAAGATATCCACCTTTCTGCTTGCCAATACGTTGGCACTGATCAGAGTGTGGTAGCGGTCGGTGTTGGTGTTGCGCACCGTTCCTTGATTGCCGGTATAGCCAAATGAGATGTTGTATTTTGCAATTTCGTCACCTCCCTCCACTCTGAACAGATTTTCGGTGGTGAATCCTGTACGCTGGATATCCTTCATCCATTCGGTGTCTTCGTTGAATAGGTGAGAGTTGCTGTAGGCTCCGTTGTTCAGGAAGGGATAGTCGCTCACCAAGGCGTTCATGGTGGGATAGAGCGTCATACCGATATCCTGCATGTAGCCTTTGTATTCAGAGGAGTTCAGCACGGGCAAGCTCTTGGGCTTGAGGTTGAAGCCATACGAACCGCTGAAGCTCACACGGGTGTCCAGATTGTCAGAGGTGGCTTGTTGTGTCTCAATCAGAATTACACCGTTGCTTCCCAGTGAGCCCCACTGTGCGGCATCTGCACCTTTCAGCACTGTGACGCTGCGTATATCCTTGGGGTCATAGCCAAAGAGCATACTGCGAGAGTAGCCGTTGATAACATTCGACACATCCTGATTGCCGAAGTGAGGCACACCATTGACCACGATGAGGGGATTGTTTTCTGCCACAAAGGTGTGAATGCCTCGGATGTTCATGTATGAACCCTCGTTTGGCATACCGCTCTTCTCTATCACCTGCAGTCCGGCAATATTGTCTCTGATGGCTGCACCCAGGTCTTGCTTCTCGGTGAAGTCCTTCACTGCCACGGTGCTGACAGTGGTGGGCTTGCTGCCTGTAAGCACTTTGCCGTGGATGGTGTTCACCTCTCCCACATACAAGGGGTCTTTCTCAGATATCAGTGTAATCACACCGTTCTTTTTGCTTGCAATCTTCTTCAGATAGCTCAGGGGCATCTCCTTGGCATAGTAGCCCTCCGCCTTGATAGACACCACGGCATTGTCAGCGCCTGTTTCAAGGGTAAATACTCCATCCTCATCAGAGAGGGCAGAGGCCTTCTCTCCAATCACCGAGATGATGGCACCGCTTATAGGCAATCCGTTGGAGCCCTTGATATGCGAGCTAATCTTGATTCCTTGAGCTGTTGCTGTTACTGCCATCAGGCAGGCGGCAACGAGTATATTCAGTTTCTTCATATTGCTGTTCTGTTAGTAGTTGTTGTGAGTGGGGCGCAGGCACCAGTGATACATCATCAGCTGGTTCACGTTGTTCTTGTCTCTGTTCAGCACTGTTCCTCTGTCCAAGGCCTCCTTGTACAGTTGTGCCATGTTGTTGGATGTGACGCGGATGGTGAAGTTGCCCGATGTAGGCATGTTGACCACTCCCACGGTATATCCGTCGGTGTCGTAGGCAATAGCCTTCTCGTTCTGTGTCTGCCAGTAGTCCACGTCAAATCCCTCGGGATAGGCAATACCTATATCTTCTCCCAAGTGGGGCACCTCACTGGCGGCTCCACGGTCGAAGTGGAAGTTAGAACCCTGTGCGTGCATACACATGTCTTCCACCAACCAGCTGTTGTTGAAGGCAATGCTCAGAGAGTAGAGCAGAGAGTGCTTGAAACCCATTCGCAGGTAGTACTCTCCTGCGGGCAGGTGGCACTCTGCCAACTGTCCTGTGCTTTCGTTGTAGAGCAGTCCGTCGTATTCCACAGTGCAGGGTCTTCCCTCTTCCATAGCCTCGGCGCTGGGTATGGCGCACAGGTTGTGATAGAAGATGCTGGGCCACTCTGCACTACCGCTTGCCACCAGGTCAAACTGTCCCTGGCAGTCCTTGATAATCATAGGATCCACAAAGTTGGTCCATCTGAAGTACTGCTTCTTCTGGTCATCGTTACATTCATCCCAGAGTTCATAGAAGCGTGACTTGACACGATAGATAACGATGTGGTTGGGTATCTTCAAGGTCTGGCAGTAGTATGCCATACCGTTGCTCAGTGTGATGGCATTTGCCACATCCACCTTCTGCACGGCAGGTCTCCACCATGCGGGGTCTATAGACTTGTAGCTCACGGCATCCGAAGCAACGTCAATGATTTCCTGGTAGCCCTCTACGCACTTGAAGTCGGCTGCTGCAGTGTTCACATCCTGTGCTTCCAATCTTCGGTTGGAGAAGCACGCCTTGATAATCCACTGCTTGAACTTGGCGGTGTCGGCAGCGGTAGAGGCGCGGTTGAGCCATACGGGGATGCTGTCGCAAGCATCATCGATGGCCTTCTTGATCTGGTCGTTGGTGGGAATGAACATTGAGGTGTTGTAGCTCTCGCTGCGCATGTTCCATGTCTCAATACCATTCTCGTCATAGCGGTCCATCATGGAGTTCTTGATCACCCACACACTGTCGTAGATGTTACGGCCGTCGGATGATACGCTGATAATCTGGCTATGCTCGCGGTCAAAGGTCTTGGAGTCATATTGCAGCACCATCTGCTTGAAGGTAGAGTATTCATCGCCCAGTGACATGAGCAGTTCGTAGGCAGAGGGGTGAACCTCCAGCATACCATCGATGTAATACACATAGCCGTTGTTGGTTTTCACTATCTTGGTGATGTTGTGCTTGTCCAGCTGTTTTCCGTCATCATATACCCAGATGCTTTTGCCGGCTCGTGTCTCGATGTTGTAGCCGTTGATCAGTTTCGATGGCATCACACCCATGTCAGCCACGCTCAGTTGGGCAAAACGCTTTGCATCGACTATCTTGCTTTCATCAAAGTGGGCATCGTCACAAATCACAAAGGTATATTGTCCATTCTCCTTCGTGTCATTGAATACACCTTGGCTCTGCAGCACTGCCATTGCTTTTGTAGCATCGCCAGCAGAAGCCAGATAGCTTGCAATGTCGCCCTGATAACTGTTGACATTCGTTCCATTGACGATTGTCACATCCTGCTGGTCGTAGTGGTCATCCCAGTCGCCAGAGCATGATGCTGCCACCATGCCGCCCATGAGCACTACCAAAGGAAATATTTTATGTATTTTTCTCATACGGAACATTATTTTATTTAGAGTTGTCTGCTTTTTAGTCTTGATTCAATGGAATGAACTCCACGTAGTCCAGTCGCAAGTGATAGGTAGAAGCATTCTTGGCGTTCATGTCACGGATGGTGATTTTGAACTGATGGGGCTCTGACTTGTCAAATACCACCTCATTCCACAGTGTTTCTTCAATAGACTGGTACATCAGGTCGATGGTATTTCCCTTCTCTCCACGATAGAGGTATGCCATTTTCTGATTTGCGGTGTCGTCCAGGTTAAACTGTGTGAGTGTACCACTGGTGTAGAGTGTGCTCAGGGCAGGGTCTTTCACATAGTGCAGCACCACCTTGTATTTACCGGCAATGATGGTGGGAGTGGTGAAGTCTATCCATCCTGCAAAGCCCAGATTGAGCACCAGGTAGTTGTTCATGTAGGTGCCATGCTCGGGTGTGTTCTCGTCTTTCTTGGGGATGGTCTTGTACTTCTCCTTCATAAATCCTATGCGACGGTAGTTCTTGCTGCTCGCTTTAGACTCGTTATATTTATAGGTGAAAGAGGTAATCACTCCGTTCTCTCCCTCCATGTACTCATCGCTCAGGTCAATTTGCTGTGCGGTGCTGGTCATGGGCGAGGTGAAGATATTACCCATGTTCTTTTTGTTTGAATAGTTGTTCACCCATGCAATGATGTCGCTGCTGTTCAAGAAGTCCCATCTCACGGTAACGGGTGCAGGATGATATACGGGCATGATGCCACCTATCTTGTGTATCATACCGTTGCTTGCCTTGATGTCGCTACGTAGCACGGGGAATTGCTCGTTGATAAGTCTCTTCTGGTTCAGCATATTGGCGGTGAAAGCCTGACCGTCGAATTGGGTAGAGTAAATCTGCTTCTCACTGGGGTCCTCAGGATTGATGAAGTTGAACACCTCACTGATCTTGCGCTCGGTGGAGAGGAAGTGATACTTCAGATAGTGGTTCAGGGCTGTTGTGCCATCGGTCTCCTCGCCGTTGCTGTGATTCACCAGCCATGTCTTCAGATCATCCACAGTGTTGATGCCTTCTTGTGCAAACACATGGTCGGGCACTGCAAAGCAGGTGTAGGTGAATTTGCGCACCACCTGCACGCCTCCTTCACCTGTAATGGTGTCGGATACGAGTGATGCCATCTTGTAAATCTCTTCATCTGCCTTGATGGCTTCTGCAAAGAGTTTAAAGGTGTTGTCTGTACCTGAAAGTACTTCCAGCTTCTGTACGATGTTCTCTACGTTGGGTAGAATCACCTCGTCCATTACGTAGATGTCACCGTTGGCGCACGAAGAGCCTGTGAAGCGTGCCAGTTTAGCCTGATTGTTGATAAAGATACTGTCGGTGCTCAGGTACTCGTCGCTGCGGAACTCATCGTCCACGTCAGTTTTCTGATAACCGAAGCTCAGCGTCAGGTCTTGCTCAAAGAGGTTCTTGGCAGGAAGGTCCTGATGGTTGCGGGCATAGATAACCAGCGAAGAGTCGGTAATCACCCTTGAGTCGGCCTGCCAGTCAATGATATGTGCCTTCACCACTTGGCGTGCATACTGCACATCCAGTTCCTGAACCGAAGATACACCTCTGCTGCGCAGGAATTTCTGCATGGCATTGTTGTTGGGGCAGAATGCTGTGGCGTTGGCGTTGGCATCCTTCATGGCATTGTAAAAGTTGGCATGCTTCAGCAACTCTATCCACAGAGAATATGTCTCGGGCGACTTCTCCATGAGTGTGGTCATGGTCATTTCCGATTCCACCGTGGTAGGCTGCACAAACAAGCTACCCTCGTTGGGGTCGTCACATGCCACAAATGTCAAGGCGGCAAATATGCTGATAATTAACTTTTTCATATTTTTCATTGTGTTTTATTCATAATATGGATTCTGCACTAACAGCGGGTTGCGGGTGATTTCTGTCTCGTTGATGGGCAGATACCACGCATTCTTGTCAAGCAGTGTTGACTTGATTTTGCTTCCACCGGCGATAGCGTTGTATTTCTGTACGTTGGTGATAAACACGTCTTGCACAAAGTCGATGTTGCCGGCAGGGTCGGTATAGCGTCCCATGCGCAGCAGGTCGTACCATGCCTTGCCCTCAGCCACAAACTCCATGAGGCGTTCGTAAAGCAGGGCATCTACCAGTTCGGTAAGGGTAGAAGAGGAGGTGAGGTTCAACTCCTGCAGGTTGGTGCGCTTCCTTATCTTGTTGATAAGCTCCAGTGCCTGTTCGTTGTCGCTTGTATTGGCTCCCATCTCACGCATCAGCAGAGCCTCTGCCTTGATGAGCATCACCTCACTCACACGATAGATGATGAAGTTGGGGTCGTAGTTGCTGGCTGTTCTTGGCTCTGAAGTGGTGCTTCCTCCAATGTATTTCCAGATAAAGGCCGGTGTGCCGCTGTTGGGCAGGGCATTGGTGGTGCCCCAGCGTGTGCGCACAAACATATCGGGATCCTCGTTGTTGCGCAGACCAATATTGTTGGCATCAGAGTCTATCTGGCGCAGCAGTGCGGCACTGAGCATGTAATAGTTGTAGATGCTTGAACTTGGGCGTGTTGCAGGGAACAGGTAGGGCAGGGTGTTGGTCTGCAGTGCCGTACCGTTGTTCTTCAGTGCAGAGTACTGCAACTCGAAGATAGATTCCTTGCTGTTGCCAGGGTTGAAGATGGCAAACCAGCTGCTGTGGTTGGCTGTCTCTATGAAGGCGGGAGCCTCGTCAGACTTGCTCTGCAGCAGCATGTCGGCATATTTGATGGCATCATCATAGTCGTGGTTCCACAGACACACGTCAGACATCAGTGCGTAGAGTGCCCACACGGTGGCACGTCCCTTGGTTTCCCAAGTGGTGTCGAAACTTGTCTTTGCAGCACCAAGCGAGATGGCTGTATTCAGGTCTTGCTTGATTTGTGCTATGATGGCTGCCTCGCTGCTCTTCTCCACGTAGTAGTTTGCCTCATCGGTTTCAAAAGGCTCGGTGAGCAGAGGAGCGTCTCTCCAGTTCTTTACAATATAGAAGTAGGCAAGGGCACGGAGGAAATATGCCTCACACAGGTGCGAGTTTACCTCCGATTCACGGTAAGTCTCATCGTTGCCTTGTGCCTTTCTCACGTTCTTGATCACACCGTTGGCATCGGCAATGATTTTGTAGAACACCTTCCAGTCGGTGTAACTTCCAGAGGTGGATTTGAGTTGGAACTTCTCCAAATCGCTGCTGGAATTTCTATAGATACATCCCGCCCTTAATTCTCCAAGTGGAAGCAGGTGGGTGGTGATTGCTTCACGCAGGTTATAGTAACCTGAGAAGAGTGCCGACTCTACATCGCTCTTGCTGCTCCACATCTTCTCTGTGGGCAGCGAGTTCTCGGGATTGATGTCCAGATAGTCGTTGCACGATGCCAAGGTCAGTGCAGCCGCGGCTGTTATGAGGATTGTCTTTATATTTTTCATACGTTTCAATTCTTCTTAAATGGTTCGTATTTGCGTGGCTGCCATGATTAGAAGTTCACTGTTACTCCCATTGAGAAACGGCGGCTACGTGGGGTCTGTGAGTTGTCCACAGCCAAGTCGGTCACCTTGGAAGGCAGGTTCACCTCGGGGTCTTGTCCCTTGTAGTTGGTGATGGTGAACAGGTCATAACCTGTGATGAACACGTTGGCAGAGGTCAAGCCGATATGCTTGCAGAATGCCTTGGGCAGGTTGTAGCTCAGTGACAGCGTCTTGAGGCGCAGGAAAGAGCAGTCTTCCACAAAGCGGTCGCTTCCCAGATAGTTGTAACCATAGTTGTACAGGGCGCGTGGTATGTCGGTGTCGTCACCTTCATTACGCCAGCGGCGCAGCACTGCTGTAGATTGGTTGTCTCTGTTGTACATGGCTTCAGCATTCATACGCGCCTGGTTCACAATTTTCTGTCCCAAGCGGTAGTGCATAAACACTGTCAGGCTCCAGTCTTTATATCTCAGGTTAAAGCCGCCACCACCACTGAGCATGGGGTTGCAGTTGCCGAGATACACGATATCGTTCTTGTCAATCTTGCCGTCTTTGTTAACGTCCTCGTATTTGGCATCACCGGGATAGCACTGCTTGTCGAGGTTAGACATGACGATGGGCTTGCTCTGAAGGTCGTACATGATATTGCCGTCGGCATCCTTGGCATAGGTGTCTTCTGTGTTCTGATACACACCGAGGTAGCGGTAGCCGAAGAAAGAGCCCACTGCTGTTCCCGATACGATACGGGTGGCATACTCACCGTTCTTGGCAGAGTAGTTCTCTTCGCTGTAGCCGGGCATCTCAATAATCTCGTTCACGTTGCGACTGATGTTAAAGTTCACCTTCAACTGCCAGTTCTTGGTTTTCAAAGCCTGCCAGTCTGCTCTGAACTCTATACCCTTGTTGCGCAGTGCACCAGCGTTGTAATATGCCAGATAGTTGTTTGAGAAACCTGTGTAAGAAGGAATGTAATACTTCTTCTGCAACAGGTCGGTGGTCTTTTTGTTGTAGTAGTCAAACGAACCTGTGAGTACACCATCCCAGAGATTGAAGTCAAAACCAAGGTTCCACTCTGCTGAGCGCTCCCACTTCAGTTTGTTCAGTTGCATGGATGATGCGGTCACGGCGTTGCCGTCCATGTAAGAACCCTGTGACACGTAGGTTCCTACGTAGGGTGAGGTGCCGCTTGGGGTGTTACCGCTCTCACCGTAGCTGACACGGAACTTCAGTTCTGTCAGCACTTTCTTCGACCAGTTCATAAAGGGCTCGTCGGCAAACTGCCATGACACACCCACGGCGGGGAACAGTCCCCAACGGTTGTCTCTGCCAATGCTCGAGTTTCCTTCGTAGTTCAGTGTTCCGTTCACGGTGTATCTGTCCATGAAGGTATAGACGATGCTTCCGATTCCAGAGAGCTTGCGCACTTCAGAGATACCCGAACCCTGTGACAGCAGGGCACCGGTGCCTGATGCAGGGTCGGCCAATGAAGAAGAACCCACGTTATACCTTACGGCTGCTGAGCTGGAGCTGCGGCTCTGTGAGGTGCGCCACAGGGCAGTGGCTGTGAGTTGGTGCATCTTGTCGTTCCACTCATTATTATACATGGTCTTGATTTCGCTCTGCAGTGAGAAGTTGTTAGAGTAGTTGTTCTCTGCACGGTTGGCAAAGATGTTGGCAGGATAGATCACACCGCTGATGGCGTATGTGTTGGTGCTTCCTGCACTGATACCTGTTGCCCCTTGTGGCAGGAATGATTCAGTGCGCTGTGTCTTGTATTTCATTGACACATATCCGTTCACCTGCAAGTGTGAGGTGGGATAGATACGTGCCCTCACGGTCATCTTCTGTTCGCGTGTGCGCAGGTTGTTGTAGCTGTCTTCTGCCATGATGATAGGATGGAAGTTGGCATCCTTTCCGTTGAAAGCACCTTGGAAGTCATCCTCCTGACGGGTGAAGTAGATGTCGGTCATGGCACCTGTGGCATCATCAATGTAGTAAGGGCTTTTGTTTGGCATCTTGCGCATGGCTTCTGCACGCAGCTTGTCTGTCCATGGAGCTTTCTTCTTAGAGTCAGAGAAGGTGTATTCTGCTTCCACCACAAACTTCTCCGAGAAGCGGTAGCCTACGTTCAAACTGGTGTTCAAACGGGTCAGTCCTGTGCCCTTGGTTGTACCGCCCTCATTCAGATATGAGAGAGAGTATCTGTAGGTGGCTTTCTCACCACCACCCGACATGGAGAAACTGTTGTCGGTGGTAAAGGCATTCTTTGTGAGTGATGAGAGCCAGTCAACATCCTGGTTGTATTCGTCAAAATAGCGCCAGTTGGGGTCGTAGCCAATTTCCGGTTGGTCGAACAGGTACTCCAGCAGTCCTCCTGATGAGTTCAAACCCTGTGCGTTGGCAGCGTTCCAGATAGCATCCTGCATATAAGCCACGTAGTCGTTACCGCTCAGCATGGGCATTGATTTAGGCTCAATCTTGTAGGAGTTCTTGGTAGAGAACGAGAAGCGTGTTTTGCCCATGGCTCCTTTCTTGGTGGTGATGAGCAGCACACCGTTGGCACCGGCAGTACCATACACGGCGGTAGAGGCTGCATCCTTGAGCACCTCGATGCTCTCGATGTCGTTGGGGTTGAGCGACAACATCTGCGCAAAATCTTCCTGGTTGGCAGTGTTGAAGTCAAAAGAGTCGTCAATATCGGTAGAGTAGGGCACTCCGTTGATCACGATGAGCGGGTCGGCATTGCTGTTCAGGGTGGCAGTACCACGGATGCGGATGTTGCTCTTGGCACCGGGGTCGCCAGCTGCCACGATATCCACACCTCCGAGTTGTCCCTGCAGGGCCTCTTCTATAGATGTAACGGGCTGCACGGCGGCAATGTCGTCCATGTTGATTTTCTGGGTAGCGAATGACATCTGGCGGTCGGTAACACCCATTTCGTTTCTGCTACCTCTCTTACCTTTCACAGTCACCTCTTTGATTTGGGTGGCACCGCTCTCCATCTTCACGTTCAGAGTGGTTTGTCCGGTATATTTGAAGCTCTTGGTCTTCATACCGATGTATGAGAACACCAGAGTGAGCTGTCCCTTCTCGTTGGTGGGCACCTTGAGCGAGTAGTTACCGTTGAAGTCGGTCACCACACCTGCGATGATACGTTTCTGAGCATTTTGGAACGTCACGTTCACTCCGATACAGGGCTCTGCCTGTCCGCCGAAGTCTTCGGTCACCGTTCCGCTGACTGTCTTCTGTGCCATGGCTTGTGTGGTGAGGCACAGTAGCAGCGCAATCATTATATTTCTAATTTTCTCCATTTCAGTATTTTATCTAAGGTTTTACTTAAAACACATCCTCTAACAGTTGCACAGGACCGTCCTCAAAGATAAAGGGCAGGAAGTCGTAACCGCCATACACCTTCACTCGCTTTTTTCCTTCTTCGCCTGTAGTATAGTCGGTCAGGGTCACCTCAAGCGTTTTTTCAGGGGTCTCGTAGATGTTGATCTTTGATGCGGTGACGTTGCCCGTAGCGAAGTCCAGGGTTTGGCGATAGGTAATCAATCCCTTGTCGCTTGTAGCTTTGGTGTCTTCGCCCCAGCCCACGTAGGGATACTCGTTAATGCTTGCAGTGCTCAGAGGCACAAAGTAGTTCTTCACGTAGTTGGTGAGTGCCTCGCTGTCTGTAATGGTGATGTTGTCAAAGAAGGTGTCGCTACCCACGGTGGCTCCACTTGCTGTTACGCCAGGTACACGGTTCTCCACGATAGCCTTTTCCAAAGCCTCTGTGGTGGGTATCAGCATCAGGCAGTTTTCCAGCATGAAGTTTATCTTGCCGGCGCTGTTGTTGGTCAGTTCTGCCTTGATCAGCAGGTTAATCCATCCGTAGAACTCTGTGGAGGCATCGTTCCTGTTAGAAATCATCAGGCTCACCATCTTGGTCTCCAGTTCGGTAGAGTAGTCTCCGGGCAACAGCAGGTTGTCGTAAGAGTAGGCATTACCGTTGCTCCATCCGTTTTCGTTGTTCAGATATTTCAGAGCTGCAAACGGTGCCCATATCTGGTCATCGGTGGCGGTGTTGGCAGCATACTTCAGTCTCTTGTTGTGCTGGATGCTGTTGGTCAGTTTGCCGTCTTTTACATATATATATATCTTGTTCCTGTCAGAGAGGGTGGGCAATACCTTCACTCCGGTTTCTGGCAGTGCTGTCACGTCGTCTATAGGACTTGACACGTGCGACAGGATATAGTTGGTCATCGTGGTCTTCGACATACCCTTGGGGGCAGCATTGGAAATAAGAACACCGTCTTTGCGCTCAATACCCTGTGCATTGTACATCTGCTCGTTGGTGGGGTAGAGCATCACATACTTCACGGCATCCTGTATCAGTGTGGCAGCCATGCTCGAACCGCTGAGCATCTCGTTGAAGTTGGTATAGTCCTTGTACTGGAAGGCTGGACCCGTTACGGCACGGAACTTGGCGGGCGGGGTGAGTTCTGTACATCCATAGACCACACCGTTGGAGCAAATCATACGGTTGCTTGCAGGCACCTTGTCAGGATCAAAGCTGATTACCTCATCGTCGATGTTCTTGATTTTTCCGTTCTTGATTTCTCCCGGGAATGCGATATTGGCGGGATATACGCAGTTGCGCATCAACTCCTGCATAGTCACGGAGTCGATATCTTCGATGCTGGTGTAGCCACCCTGTCCCCAGTAATCATTGAAGAAGTTTTGGAATGCCTCGTCGGTAGGTGCAAAGATAGAATAGGCAGTACTTGCCAATCTGCCCACGCTCATGTAGCTCATCACATCGCCCCATTCGCTGTCGATGTTCACCAACGGCAACTTGTGGTAGTGGTGGTAGAGCGTGTCTGAACTACCTGTCTCAATGGTCATCTCTGCATCAGCCTCGTAGTACTCGCTGTTGTCGTACAGACTGAGGATGCGGGTGAAGTTGCCCTTTGCTTTCAGTTCCTGATAGATGGTGTTCATGGGCTTTAGTACTCGGTCTATCTTGTAGATATAGCCGTTGCGTCCTATCTTGGCATACTCTGTAACGGCTGCGTTTGCCACGTTAAAGCCTCCTTCGCCCTTCCATCCTGTCTGTGGAAAGAAGTATTCGTAGTTCTCCTTGGCATCAATGCCTTTGGTTTGGAACATCCTGTGTGAGAATACTGGCAGCATCTGCTCGTTGTGATACACCTTCACGTCTTTCTGCCTTGTCTTGTCAAAGGCAGTGGAGATGGGTGCCTGACTGTGTGTGCGGAATTTGTAATACAGTCCTGCGTTGATGTTCTTCTCATCCTCTGTGGCTCCATCGCCCTCAAGGGGTCGGAAGTTGATGAGCTTGTCTTTGTCGAAGGCGTAATAAAGAATGTGGTAGCCAATCAACTTCTTCAACTCGCCAATTTCCACCTGACTGATGTCGGTGGTGTGGTAATTCTCTTGCAGATAAGCGGTCATTGCCTCATCGTTGGGTGCCATGACAGTAACGATAGACTTACCGTTCATCACAGCCTCCCAGCCCGACAGTTGAACGCCTTTCAGGAAGATGCTGTAGTTGCCCTCATCTTGCAGCTCTTGATATATAGAACCGCCCATCCAACTTGGAGCGTCGTAGTAATCGTCCAAGTCAGAGCATGAAGACAGCAGAGAAGAAAACAAAAGGACTCCAATTGTTTTTCTTACGAATGTTGTTCTTTTCATATTCTCGTTTTAGTTAGTATTTTCTCTTTCAGACACTTATGTGCTTTATGTGGTTTGTTTTTGTAATTCCTGTCCAGGTTGGTAGTTATGCGTGCAGGCTCCCATTGTGCCTTTTCACTTGTTCCTGCCGCATGGGTGTTTAGGCGGCGTCTCTGTGCAATGCCCGCACTGTCCCCTTGAACGCAGGGCAAGTTAATCTATGCAAAGTTATATTATTCTTTTCATAAATTAAAGGTTTAGCCGTAATAATTGTTATTTTTAACATCTTTGCTATTTGAACCGTAATTTCTGCCGATTTGTGTGTCGTTCCATCGGTTTCAAGGCGCCTTTACCCCAAATTACGCTGCAAATTTACTCCATTCTTTTGGATAAAAGGTGTAAATTTTAGCGAATATAAGTGGAAAAAATGTTTAATTCAGGTCGTTGGTTGGAGTTGTTGATGATGATTGCTTTATTTTTTTAGACACGACCTTGACAAGGCTTTCACAAAGACACGGCTGGGCTGCACTCCCAGTTGCTGCGCTCCTGAGCCGTGTCTATACACCAGTATAAGTATAGCAGTTAGCTAAACAAGCCCACGTGTATGCGCAGCCCTGGCGTATCTTTGTAAAAGCCCTGCCAGTTAGTGTCTGAAATAAACATGTAAGAATTTTCAAAAAGTATTCATCCGTGCCAATCCTTTAATTGTGAAGCTAAGTTAAATTTAGGTGCCTAATTTTAACATTTGGAGGTCGAAAGAAAGGCTGATTTGAGGTTGTTTTTGCATAAATATACACTTAGACTGTATATTTATGCAGTTTTTGGGGGACTGCTTTTCGATGTAGGGTGGGGCGTTGATGGTGAGAAGATATTTCAAATTGAAATCAGAAAAAATTGGAAACGAATCCCCATCGTTGTAACTTTGCACCGAAATAGTTGTAACTTTGCACCCTGAGAGATGCTACTTTGCATCCCGATGGTTGCTTTTTCGCTTTGCTTCCTCCAATGGACTTTTTGGAAGCCAAATCTCCAATATTTTTCTTCTTCATATTGAATGAGTTACATTCTGCCGCCGAGAATTTTACATTCCTTATGAAAACCAACTACATTCCTTACGAGAATACACTTCATTCTTTACCAGAATACACT
>SAMEA3663028__coassemble_248_pt1 | contig 23789 bp, 18 predicted proteins | sample SAMEA3663028__metabat2_low_PE_038 | metagenome-assembled genome bin SAMEA3663028 (sample SAMEA3663028) | pig gut metagenome | biome: pig gut; feature: pig-associated habitat; material: faeces | place: France | collected 2012 | reverse complement strand
GTTGCGTTCCAGTCAGCTCACCTTTGTCAAGAAAGGCTCCAGGGTGAATGTGGTGAGGAAGTAGCAAACAGCCCCCTCACCATCGTCCTATTTGGCTGGTGTAGGAGTGACGGGAGTAGAAACCCTTGCCCTTACATACATGCCCGGACGGAAGGCCTGGTCATCGGTGGTTACCTTGGCATACACCTTGATGGAGTAGTCCTTGTCATCTACAGCCTGATCGATAGATACCACCGTGGCGTGGAAGTTTTTTTTGCCCATGCCATTGGCACGGAAAGCCAGGGTGTTGCCCACTTGGATGTGGTGCAGGTCTTTTTCATATACAGTGAGTTGCAGCAGAGGATGAGCCTTGTCGATGATGTCGCACAGGGCTTCGCCGGCAGCGATGTATTTGCCCACGTTGGCATCCAGATGGGTCACATAGCCCTGGATGGGCGAGGTGATTGGCAGGAACGACTGTATGCCCTGTTGCTGCAGGGTGGCGGGGCTGATACCCAAGGTGTGCAGGCGTGCGGCGTAGGCCTGTTTCTTGCTGCGCATGGCAAGCCATTCAGCCTTGCTCTGCTGCATGTTTTTTTGTGAAGTGGCCTCTTCGGTGCTCAAGCTGCTCTGCCGTTCGTATTCCTTTTGCAGATATTCCAGTTGTGCAGCAGCCTCCAGAAAGTTTTGTTGCAGTTCTATATACTCAGGGTTGTCAATGGTGGCAATCACCTGTCCTGCCTTGACGGCCTGTCCAGGCATTACGTTCAGCGAGTGTATCTTGCCGCTCATGGTGAGCGAAAGGGTGGCATGGCGCTGTGGTGGCACCATGATGATGCCGTTGAACGTAGGACTTTTCTCCACACTGGTGGCAGCCGTCACGCCGTCAAGGACCGCTGTGTCTTGTGGTGCTTCTGTGGCAGCACTGTCGGCTTGTTCCTGCCCGTTGGTGACGGTGCTCTCTTGTTGGTTGCTGCTGCAAGCAGTCAAAAGCAGCAGTATAAGGGTGGAAATGCAAAATCTCTTCATTGTTGTAGCGTGTATGTTGTTGATGTTTCTTTCTTAATGAATGGGGTCGTTGATGATGGAAAGGCTCATCTTCTGCTGCGTTTCAGCATCACAGGCAGCGTGCAGATAAGACGGTAGAAGGCAGGTATCACCACCAGGGTGAGCAGGGTGGAGACTATCAGTCCGCCAATCACCACGGTGGCCAGGGGGCGCTGCACTTCGGCACCCGCCGACTGTGCCACTGCCATGGGCACAAAACCCAGTGAAGCCACCAGTCCGGTGAGGAACACGGGGCGCAGCAGGTGATGGCATCCGTTGCTGATGATGCGGCTGGTGCTCAGCGGGTATCTGCCTTGGAGGCGCAGGTCGTTGAAGTGGTTGATCATCAGTATGCCGTTGAGCACTGCCACGCCAAACAATGCGATGAAACCCACTCCGGCAGAGATGCTGAAGGGCAGGCCACGCAGCCACAGGGCAGCAATGCCGCCAATGAGCGACAGCGGTACGGTGGAGAATACCACCAGCGACCATGTGACACTGCGGAAAGCGAAGAAAAGCAGCAGCAGGATGAGTAGCAGGGCGATGGGAATCACCACCAACAGGGTGCGGATGGCATTTTGCAGGTTTTCAAACTGTCCGCCGTACTCAAAGTAATAGCCAGGCTTGAGGCTTATCTTCTCGTCAAGTGTTTTGCTGATATGGTTCACCACCTGCTGTATATCGGCATCGCGCACGTTCACACCTATCACCACCCTGCGCTTGGCAGCATCGCGGTTTATCTGTAGCGGACCGTTGTTCAGACTGATGGATGCCACTTGGCTCACGGGCAGCTGACTGCCGTTGCAGGTGCGCACATACAGTCGGTTCAGGTCCAGATCGCTCACCTTGTCTTTGTCTAAGCGCAGCACCAAGTCAAAGCGCCGTTCGTTTTCAAACACCACGCCCGCCGTTTCTCCAGCGTATGCCGTGCGGATGATGTCGTTCAGTTCCTTGATGTCTATACCGTAGCGCGCTATCAGGGTGCGGTCGTATTTCACCACTAACTGTGGCAGTCCCATGGTCTGTTCCACTATCACGTCTGCAGCTCCCGGCACCTGGGCAATGTATTTGGCAGCCTCTTGTGCCTTGCTGTATAGTTCCTCCATGTCTTCGCCATACAGTTTGATGGCTATATCGGCTTTGGCACCCGTCATCAGTTCGTTGAAGCGTAGCTGGATGGGCTGGCTGAAGTTGAACTCCGCCCCCTTCACGGTGTCGAGTGCCGCCTTCATCTTCTCCACCATCTCTGCCCTGCTGCTTGCCGAGGTCCATTCCTTGAAAGGCTTCATCACTATCATCACGTCGGCATCCTCCACCGACATGGGGTCGGTGGGCACTTCGGCGGTACCTATTTTTGCCACCACGTGCTTCACTTCAGGAAACTGCTCCTTCAGTATTTTCTCTGCCTCTTCCGACACCTCGATGCTGCGCGAGAGCGAACTGCCTGCCGGCAGGGTCATCTGCATGGCAAAGTCGCCCTCGTCAAGGGTTGGTATAAACTCAGCTCCCAGTTGCCCGAAGAGCAGCAACGCCCCGGCCAGCAGAGCAAAGGCTGTTGCCAGGGTGCCTGCCACATGCCGCATGCACAGGCGGAGCAGTTGGTGGTAATAGCGGTCGATGAAGTGGAAAAAGCGGTCGGCAGGGGTGGGGCGTGCCGGAGGCTGAGTGTTGAGAAACACAGATGCCATCATGGGCACATAGGTGAGCGAAAGCAGCAGGGCACCGATGATGCAGAACACCAGGGTTTGTGCCATGGGGGTGAAGTATTTTCCCTCAATGCCTGTGAGCGTAAGGATGGGGAAGAATACGATGAGGATGATGAGCACCGCAAAGGCAGCCCCCTTCATCACCTTGGCAGCCCCCTGCTTCACCACCTCTGTTCTGCTCAGCGAAGCCGAAGAACGCAGTGCACCGTATGCCAATATTCCCTCGATAATCACGATAGAGCCGTCCACCACAATACCGAAGTCAATGGCTCCCAAACTCATCAGATTGGCAGATACACCGAAGATGCGCATCAGGATGAAGGCAAAGAGCATTGACAGGGGAATCACCGATGCCACTATCAGTCCGGCACGCACGTTGCCCAGAAAGATGATGAGCACCAAGAACACTATCACAGCCCCCTCTATCAGGTTATAGACCACGGTGGTGATGTTGCGCTTCACCAGTTCCGAGCGGTTCAGATAGGGTTCTATGGTGATGCCTTCGGGCAGCATCTTCTGCACCTTCTCCACCCGTTCCTCCAGTATGCTGGTCACGGCATTGGCGTTGGCTCCTTTCAGCATCATGGCAATGCCTCCCACGCACTCTCCGTTGCCATCCATTGTCATGGCACCAAAGCGTTTGGGTGTGCCGAAGTTCACCCGTCCTATGTCGCTGATATGCACAGGCATTCCTCCTCTGTTGGTCACCACGATCTTTTCGATGTCCTTCAGCTTCTCTATCATACCCTCCGAGCGGATATAATAGGCACGGTCTTTCTTCTCGATGTAGCTGCCACCGGTGTTCTGGTTGTTGTTGCTCAGTGCCTCAAACACATCGCTGATGGTGATTTGCAGTGCCGCCAGCGCATCGGGGTCAAGGGCTATCTCGTACTGCTTCAGATAGCCGCCAAAACTGTTTATCTCCACGATGCCCGGTATGCCTGCCAGTTGTCTTTTCACAATCCAGTCTTGTATGGTGCGCAGTTCCATGGCGTCGTAGTCGGCTTGGTGGGCACTATCTACTCGCAGCACATACTGATAGATTTCTCCCAATCCGGTGGTCACGGGCATCATCTCTGGTGTACCCAGTTCTTCGGGTATCTCTCCCTTGAGCGTCTGTATCTGTTCGCTGGTCAGTTGCCGTGCCTCCAAGGTGGGCACTTTTTCATCGAACACCACGGTCACGAGCGACAGTCCGAATCTTGATACCGAGCGAATCTCCTTCACGTTCATCATGTTGCTCATGGAGGTTTCCACGGGCATGGTGATGAGCTGTTCCACCTCTTGTGGTGCCAAGGTGGGCGATACGGTGACTATCTGCACCTGGTTGTTGGTGATGTCGGGCACAGCATCTACAGGCAGTGTCACCATTGCCCAGATGCCCCCTGTGAGTATCATCAGCACCATCAGTGCCACAAACAGTTTCCGCTTTACTGCAAAGTTCACGATAGTGTCAAACATGTGCTTCTGCTTTTCTGGTTGAAATTACAAGTCTTGGGTTGAAATGATGATGACAAGATGCACTGCTGCACTCTGTTTTGTCGGGCAAAAGTGCAGGTTTGTCTATTGATGGTGCAAATATATATAAAATACAGGTGCGGTGTTATCCTTGTGGCATCTTTTTTTGCATGGATGTCCTCACCGTATGTTTATAGGGGCGAGATTTCTGATACATGCAGTGCTTTGTCATCTACCGTGAAGCGTATGTTGTGATGGGCAAAGGTCATGCCGTAGATGCGCTGCGCATCGTGGTGGTAGGATGGGCGTGGGTCTTGTTGCAGCACCTCTGTGAGTGCTTGTCGTTGCTCTTCTTCCCAAGTGGAAGGCAGGGGTGTTTCATAGACCACCTGCAGCGGGTGCCACTGCACGCTATCTACAAATCCTGCCGCCGCCTGTGGATGACTGTCGGTGAAGGGCAGGTAGGGCTTGATGTCGTAGATGGGTGTGCCGTTCATCAGGTCGGCGCCCTCTACATGAAGCAGTGGACCGTTGGGGGCGTTCCATTCTACGGAGACCAGTTTGACCGACGACAGCGCCAGGTTGTTAGGTCTGAACGAGGAGCGTGTGGCAAACACCCCCATGGCAGTGTTTCCGCCCAAGCGTGGCGGGCGCACTGTGCACCGCTTCTGTGCCTCTACATTCTCTGAAAAGCCCCATATCAGCCAGATGTAGTCAAAGGCGTCGATGCCCTTCAGTGCTTCGGCGTGCCGCCATTGCGGTTGAAGTGTCACTGTGCCTTGCAGCGAGGGGCACAGTCCGCTTTGTCGGGGCACTCCAAACTTGCTTTGCAGAGGAGTGCTGAAATAGGCGATGGGTTCAATGTTCATAATGCAACGTAACTGGTGCAAAGGTAAGAAAAAAGTGCGAGAAACAACCATCACCTGCCACACATGCCGTCATCGTGGGGCGGTGTGATGGTCGTAACAAGCATGTTTGCGCATAACAGTCTAATGTCCGATTTGGATTAAATGTCTCTACAATTTGTCTAAAATACCTTTTTTCTGTTCATAAAGTACTTTATTTGCGTTGTAATTGTAAAAGAAACTAAAAAGAATTGTAAAGTTTTCTCATCCCCATGAAAAGTTACTATTTTTGCACAAATAATGAGGACACAGGCAACTGAATGTGCAAAGGATGCAGAGGTTGGCAATGGTCTTCCCGGTGGAATTATGGAGAATCATCTTACGCAGTGTCGCTTGGTGTTTATACAAAGGAGCGAGCGCTATTCGCCCAACTCGGTGGATAAAGATGCCGCTATCCTGCGGGCAGTGGCAGAGAAGATGGCACAGCAACAGGGGAATGAAATCCTGGTGGTGAGCGAAGATGAGCAACCTTTTCCATCAGCAGACGTGTATATCAGCATGGGCAGGCACCCTGCCACCTTGCAATATCTAACCCAGCAGCAGCAACAGGGCAGGTTGGTCATCAACAAACCAGAAGCCGTGCATCTTTGCTGTCATCGCATGATGCTTGGCGAGGTGCTGAAACAGGCCGGTGTGGGTGTGGCACCTGAGGAAGGCAGCTATGGCTACTGGCTGAAACGTGCCGACGGAGTGGCAGAAAAACAGGGCGATGTGCGCTATGTGCCCAACCGCCAGGCGTGTATCGACATGCAGCGCCAGATGAGGCAACAGGGCATGAAGCAGGTGCAGGTATCGGCTCATGTGCCAGGCGATGTGGTGAAGTTCTATGGTGTGAGAGGCACACCGTTCTTCTTTCACTGCTATCCTAATGATGATGGCAACACCAAGTTTGGCGATGAGCGGCAAAACGGTGTCACCCACCACTATCCGTTTAGCGTGGAAGAGCTGCACAGCGTTGCCGCCAAGGCTGCAAGGGCGGTGGATATTGATGTGTATGGGGGCGACTGCATTGTGAGAGCCGACGGCTCTTTCGTGATTATTGACTTCAACGACTGGCCCAGTTTTTCACGCTGTTGTATGCAGGCTGCCGAAGCCATTGCGCAGTGCATAAAGAAATGGATGGAATGAGCAGAAAAGGATTTATCTTTGACTATGGAGGCACACTCGATACGGGCGGCTGCCATTGGGGGCGGCTGATTGGCAATACCTACAGGGATTGCGGTGTTCCCGTGAGCAATGAGCTGTATCGTGAGGCGTATGTGCATGGTGAACGTACCCTTGCCAAGCATCCCATCATACAGTCACACTTCACTTTCTATCAAACGTTGCAGGAAAAACTGCGCCTGCAGATGGCGTATATCGATGAGCACCAGTCTGCTGAGCCTGTAACCCCCTATTTAGACCGTGTGCTCCAGGCACTCTATGGCAGCGTGAAGGCCGAGACAGCCCACAGTGCACAGGTGCTGCACCGCTTGGCACAGGATTATCCCATGGTGCTGGTAAGCAACTTCTACGGCAATATCCATTGCGTGCTGCGCGAGATGGGTATGGAGGGAATATTCCAGGAGGTGATAGAGAGTGCCGTGGTGGGGGTGCGCAAACCCGACCCGCAGATCTTTATGCTGGGCTGCAAGGCATTGCAGATGGAGCCAGCCGAGGTGACGGTGGTGGGCGACAGTTACGACAAAGACATTGTGCCAGCCCACAGCATTGGTTGTCAAACGGTGTGGTTCAAGGGACCGGGATGGACAGATGAAGAGCCTGATGGCAAGGCTGCCACACGGATTATATATGGAATAGAAGAACTTCTGGAACAATAGAATATTCTGCTGCTCTCTGCATGGTGAAGATGAGAAGCAACAATAAAAAAACAATAACTTAACAACAATAAATCATTAAAAGAAATGAAGCAAACAAATGTAAAACCTGCTAACGGTAAGTTAGGTATTATGGTAGTTGGCTGCGGTGCCGTAACCACCACCTTTATCACCGGTGTACTCATGGTGCGCAAAGGACTGGCAAAGCCCGTAGGCTCAATGACTCAGTACGACAAGATTCGTGTGGGTAAGGGCAAAGACGCAAAATACCTCCCGTATGGCGAGGTGGTGCCATTGGCTCAACTCAACGACCTTGTTTTTGGAACCTGGGACGTATATCCACAGAACGCCTATCAGGCAGCCATGTATGCCGAGGTGCTCAAGGAGAAAGACATTGAACCCGTGAGAGAAGAACTGGAGAAGATTGTGCCCATGAAGGCTGCATTTGACAAGAATTATGCCAAACGTCTGGATGGTGACAATGTGAAGGACTGCAAAACACGCTGGGAGATGGTGGAGGCACTGCGCCAGGATATCCGCGATTTCAAGGCAAAGAACAACTGTGAGCGCATTGTGGTGATCTGGGCTGCCAGCACAGAGATCTATGTGCCCGTAGATGAGAAGGTGCACGGCACACTGGCTGCCCTGGAGGCTGCCATGAAGGCCGATGACAGAGAGCATGTGGCTCCATCCATGTGCTATGCCTATGCTGCACTCACCGAGGGTGCTCCCTTTATCATGGGTGCCCCCAACACCACAGTGGATATTCCCGCTATGTGGCAACTGGCAGAGCAGACCAAGATGCCTATCGCAGGCAAGGACTTCAAAACTGGACAGACCTTGGTGAAGAGTGGTTTTGCCCCCATCATCGGCACACGCTGTCTGGGACTGAACGGCTGGTTCTCTACCAATATCCTTGGCAACCGTGACGGACTGGTGCTCGATGAACCTGCCAACTTCCGTACCAAGGAGGTGAGCAAACTGTCAACTCTGGAAACTATCCTCAAGCCCGAGGCACAGCCCGACCTCTACGGACATGGCAACGATGAAGACACCCAGTATTACCACAAGGTGCGCATCAACTACTATCCGCCACGCAACGACAACAAGGAGGGATGGGACAATATCGATATCTTTGGATGGATGGGCTATCCCATGCAGATCAAGATCAACTTCCTCTGCCGTGACTCTATCCTTGCAGCACCACTGTTGCTCGACCTCTGCTTGCTGAGCGACCTTGCTGCCCGTGCCGGACGCTATGGCATACAGCGCTTCCTGAGCTTCTATCTCAAGAGCCCTATGCACGACTATGTACAGGGCGAAGAGCCTATCAACAACCTGTATCAGCAGCACACCATGCTCAAAAATGCACTGCGCGAAATGGGCGGCTATGAGGCTGATGAGGAAATAGACTAATGACCTGATTGGGAATTAAAAGGTAGGTTCTATAAATGAGCTTTGATGGGATTTTGTTCTCTCTTCGAGCAGATATGATGCCGAAGAGAGGGCAAAAGACCGCAAAGGTGATTCAAAAAAAGAATTGTAATTTATAGAACCTACCTTCAAAGAAATGGTGTGCTTACGGTGGTGCTTGTAACCCTCCCGAATAACCCACCATAGCTCTTCATTCCTAATTGATAATGCGTAACGCCTAATCAAAAGAAATAGTTTGAGAGTTTTCAGAATAACACTGCTTTTGCTCCTCCTTACGGTGGTGCTTCCCATCAAGGCGCAACTGAGGGGGTATATCATCGATGATGCCACCGGTGATTCCATTCCCTATGCCAGTGTTATCTACAAAGGTCATCAGGTGGCGGTGGCCTCCAATGTCAATGGCTATTACTCCATAGCCCGCCACAACGGTTGGGTGCTCACCTTCAGTGCCGTGGGTTATACCACCAGACAAGTTACGGTGAACGCCAACCTGAAAAATACGCTGAACATACGACTGAAACCCGACACCAAAATGCTCAAGGAAGTGACGGTGAGGGCAAAGAAGAACAAGTACAGCAGAAAGAACAACCCCGCTGTTGAACTGATGAAAAAGGTGATAGAGCGGAAGAAGCAAACCCGATTAGAAAACAAGGATTACTACCAGTATAACAAGTACCAGAAGCTGACACTGGCCTTCAACGACATCACCCCCGAAAAGTTGGAAACACCCAAGCTGAAGAAGATGCCGTGGGTGAAAGACCAGGTGGAGATGTGCGAGTACAACAAAAAACTGATACTGCCCATCTCGGTGGACGAAACACTGACGCAGAAGATATACCGCAAGGACCCGCACAGCGAGAAGAGCATTGTCAAAGGGCAGAACTCTACGGGTATCAACGACCTGTTTCAGACAGGAGATATACTCACCACCATCCTCAAGGATGTGTTTACCGATGTGAATATCTACGACGACCAGGTGAGACTGCTGCAATATCCCTTCACCTCGCCCATCGGAAAGGATGCCATTGGCTTCTATCGCTTCTATATCCAAGACACCGTGTATGTGGAACAAGACAAGTGTATTCATCTGCACTTTCTGCCCAACAACCAGCAAGACTTCGGATTCAGAGGCGACATATTCATCCTTGCCGATTCCAGCTATCAGGTGAAACGCTGCGAACTCACCATCCCCAAAAAGAGCGACGTGAACTTTGTAGAGAACCTGAGAGTGATACAAGAGTTCCACCAGTTGCCCGATAGCACATGGGTGCTCTCGGTGGATGACATGGTGACTGAACTGAAGATAGCCAGTTTTTTACAGAAGGCCATCGTGATACGCACAACAAGGCTCACCGACTATGCCTTTGACCCCCTGCCCAAACAGCTGTTCAAGGGCAAGGCACGAGAGGTGAAGGAGGCTGATGCCATGATGCGCGATGAGGCTTTCTGGAACAAATACCGACAGGTGAGCCTGACCAAGAGCGAGAGCAAAATGGATGCCTTTGTGCACAATCTGGAACAAATCAAGGGCTTCAAATACATCATCTTCGTGGCCAAGGCATTCATAGAGAACTTTGTGGAACTGGGCAATCCCAGCAAGGTGGACTTAGGACCTATCAACACCACCTTTACCAGCAACAAGGTCGATGGATTCCGCACCCGTGTCAGTGCCCAGTCCACCGCCTTCCTCAACAAGCATTGGTTCTTCAGTGGCTATTACGCCCACGGATGGAAAAGCAAGCGAGAGTATTATAAGGGCAGTCTTATCTATTCGTTCAATAAGAAGGAGTACCTGCCGCGCGAGTTCCCCAAACGCACGCTTACCCTTACCTCAACCTATGACGTGTGCTCCATGTCAGACAAGTTTATGCGCACCGACAAGGACAACGTGTTCACATCGTTCAAGTGGACAGAGGTGGACAAGATGATGTTCTACAACCGACAGGAACTGGTGTTTGAAAGAGAAGAAGACTGGGGCTTCAAAACCACCCTGGGATTGAAGGTGGAAGAGAACGAAGCCTGCGGCAACCTGCGCTTCACCCCACTGAGCAAGAACATCATGCCCACTGCAGAGGCTGGCTCTGCCCATCTGCTGCAACAGCCCACGGTGAGGATGCGCACCACAGAACTGCGTGCCGAACTGCGCTTTGCACCCGGAGAAACCTTTATCAATACCAAGCAGCGCCGACTGAAGATAAACCTCGATGCGCCAGTGTTCACCGTGTCGCACACCGTGGGACTGAAGAACGTGCTGGGAGGTGACTATAATTTCCAATATTCCGAGGCAAGTATCTACAAAAGATTCTGGATGAACAGCTGGGGAAAGATTGACTGCTATGTGCGAGGAGGAATACAGTGGAGCAAGGTGCCCTTCCCACTGCTCTGTATGCCAGCCACCAACCTGTCGTACATCATGCAAGACCAGACCTTCCAGCTCATCAACGATATGGAGTTTCTCAACGACCGCTTTGTCAGCGCCGATGTGAGTTGGGATTTCAACGGCAAACTCTTCAACCGTATTCCACTCATCAAGAAACTCAAATGGCGTGAGTATGTGGCAGTGAAATGTCTGTGGGGCGACCTCTCTGACAAGAACAACCCCTATCTGCCGCAGAATGTCAACTCTGATGTGCTGATGCTCTTCCCCGAGACCTCGCATCTGATGGACCCCAAACAGCCCTACGTGGAGTTGGCAGTGGGCATACACAATATCTTCAAGATAGTGCATGTGGAGTATGCACGCCGTCTCAACTACCTGGGACTGCCCACCGCCCACCGCGACGGCATCAGGTTTATGATAAGAATGACGTTCTGAGGCTTATGTCTGAGAGCGCAAAGGAAAAAAGAGAAGAATATGAAATATGGAATTATCGCTGCTGGCGAGGGAAGCCGACTGGCTGCCGAGGGGGTGAAAGCCCCAAAGCCGCTTGTGGAGGTTGGTGGGCAACCACTGATAGACCGCCTTCTCGATGTGTTTGTGCGCCACGATGCCCAGCAGATAGCCGTGATATGCAACGACCTGCATCCTGAGGTGTATGCCCATCTGCAGCAGTTGCAGCGTGAGGGATTGTATGGCACCCCACTGCCTCTGCATGTGGTGGTGAAAACAACCCCCAGTTCCATGCACAGCTTCTATGAGTTGAGCAAGGTGCTGGGCGAGGGGATGTTCTGTGTCACCACCGTTGACACCATCTTCCGCGAAGCCGATTTCGACACCTATATCCGCACCTTCCAAAGCAAGGTGGAAGAGGGATGGGACGGCGTGATGGGCGTGACCGACTATATTGACGATGAGAAACCGCTGTATGTGGATGCCGACGAGCATCTGCGCATCACGGGATTTCTGGACCAGTGCAGTCATCCCAAATATATCTCGGGCGGCATATACGGGCTCACCACACCTGCCTTGCAAGTGCTGCAACTGTGCATGGAGCGTGGCGAGAGCAGGATGCGTAACTTTCAGCGTGCCCTGATAGCCCACGGACTGCATCTGCAGGCACACCCCTTCAGCAAGGTGCTCGACATAGACCATGCCACCGACATAGCCAAGGCAGAGGCTTTTCTGCAAGAATAACCCGTCTGGCAGAGACACACAGCCTCTGTCAGTCAGTATAAAAGGAAAAAGATTGATATGACTATCTCAGAATTTAAATCGCTGCTCCGTGCATCATTCAAATCGGAAGATACCGAGGAGTGGCTCGACATCTATTTCAACCGTCCTATGGGGCTGCTTCTGGCATTGACAGCCAAGCGTCTGCACATCACCCCCAATGCCATCACCATCTTCTCGTTCTTCTTGGGGGCGGCAGCAGGCTGGATGTTCTATTACCGTGACCTGTGCCATAACCTCATGGGCGTGCTGCTGCTCACCCTTGCCAACTTCTGCGACTCAGCCGATGGACAGTTGGCACGTATGACCAACCAACGCTCGCTCTTGGGGCGTGCCTTGGATGGCTTTTCCAGCGATGTGTGGTTCACTGCCATCTATGTGGCGATAGCCCTGCGCCTGTTTCCGCAGGACATACCCTTCACTCATGTGCAGTGGGGCTGGTGGGGCTTTGTGCTTTGTGCGGCAGCCGGTATTCTGGCACATACGCCACAGTGCTCTTTGGCCGACTATTACAGGCAGATTCACTTGTTCTTCCTCTTGGGCAGGAAGGGTAGTGAACTCGACGACTCTGCCTCACAGCGAGCCATCTTGCAGTCGTTGCCTCGCGAAAAGTGGTTCGACCGCCTGTTCTACACCCTCTACACCAACTACTGTGCCGGTCAGGAGAGACGCACCCCCCATTTTCAGCAGTTCTATGCCAACGTGCGTCGCTGCTATCCCAATGCTGAAGATATACCGCAGACTCTGCGTGATGATGTGCGCCGCCACTCTCTGCCTCTGATGAAATATACCAACCTGCTCACGCATAACCTCAGAGCCTTCTCACTCTTTGTGGGCTGTCTGCTCGATATCCCTTACCTCTATCCGCTGGTGGAACTGTGCATCATGTCGCTGATGTATGCGTGGATGCACTATCGGCATGAGCGGTTCAGCAGCATGCTCAACGAGAAGTATTTCACCACCTGAGAGCGTGTTGTTTTCTGATACCGTTTGACAAGAAGCATGAGGGTGCCCCACACATTATATATATATGCGCTGAGAGGAGTGTTGTGGATAGTCACGACATTCCTCTTCTTGCCTATGGAGGCACAAAACAATGCCCATCTCAGCACCGACACCTCGCAGTGGTACAACAAAACGCACCAGATACAGGAGATAACGGTAAGTAAGAAGCGGGAACGCTATCGCCGAAAAAACAATCCTGCGGTGCAGTTGATGCGCCGGGTGATAGCACGCAGAGATTCCCACAGTGCTGCCCATCACAACTACTATAGCTGCAGGAAGTACCAGAAGCTCACCTTCTCTGCCAATGAGGTGACCCCCGAACAACTCCAGAGTGGGGCTTTGCGCCTGTTGCCCGGGGCAGCCGGGCAGGTGGAGACATGTCCCTATAACGGGAAAAAGATACTGCCACTTGCCACCACAGAGACCATGACAAGCAGGGTGTATCGAAAGCAACCCCGTGCCCTGCGAGAGATAGTGCTGGCAGAACGAAACTCAGGCATTGGCAATCTGTTTAGAAGTGGTGACCTGCTCAATGAAGCCATGCGCGACTTCTTTACCAATGTGGATATCTACGACGAGGATATCAGGCTGTTGCAGCACACTCTGCTGTCGCCCATAGCCAACAGGGCCATCAGCTTCTATCACTATTTCATCATCGACACGGTGCTGGTGCAGCAGCAACCCTGTGTGCATCTCTTCTTCCGTCCAGCCAACAGTCTTGACCACGGCTTCAGCGGAGAACTGTATGTCATGGCCGACAACAGTTATCGGGTGCGGCGGTGTCACCTGTCTATCCCCAAAGTGAATACGGTGAACTTTGTCAAGCGGTTGGATATTCTGCAGGAGTATGGTGAGGTGGAGGAAGGTGAATGGTTGCCCGTGCAGGATGATATGGTGATAGAACTGTCGGTGCACGACTTTCTGCAGCAGGCCATACTGGTGCGCAACACACGGATGGATAACTATAGCTTCAGTCCGCTTGCCGACTCGCTGTTCAGCAGAGGGCATGTGGCTGATGAGCGCCGCCTTGCCCGACAACAAGGCAAAGACTACTGGGAGGCTCACCGTCCCATCGCCCTCACGGGTGCCGAACAGCGCATGGATGCCTTTATGGAGAATATTCAGCGCAGCAAACGCTTGGGATGGATGAGGACAGCAGTGTCGCTGCTGGTGGAGAATTATGTGGAAACAGCCCCCCGGCATAGGAAAAACAGGGTGGATATAGGTCCGGTAAGTTCCATCATCAGCGCCAATGAACACGATGGACTGCGCACTCGTATCGGCGGACAGACCACGGCATTGCTCCATCCGCAACTGTTTTTCGAGGGCTATTATGCCCATGGATGGCGCAGCAGAGCCCATTACTACAGTGCAGGTGTCACCTACTCGTTGCGCAAAAAGGAGTATTTTGCAGAGACATTCCCCGTGCGCAGCATCTCCTTCTCTTCTGCCAACGACGTGTGCTCCCCTGCCGACAGGTTCCTCTCCACCGACAAGGACAATATGTTTCTGGCAGTCAAGTGGACCAAACACTATCGTCAGGTGTTCTTCAACAAACAGCAACTCTGTATGGACCGTGAGGAGCAGTGGGGACTGCGCACCACTCTTACACTCACCGCAGAGAAGCAGCAGCCCGTGGTTTCCGAACCCCATATTGGTGGTATGCGTACCACCTCGCTCAGTGTCTCGCTGCGCTATGCACCGGGAGAAACCACGGTAGAAACCAAAACCAAGCGGCGCCCCCTCAATCTCGATGCTCCTGTGCTTACCCTTAGTCACACCATGGGCTTCAAGGGCTTGCTGGGCGGCGAGCATCGCTATCATATCACCGAGGCCTCTGCCTTCAGGCGTTTCTGGCTCAACAGTTGGGGCAAACTGGATGTGCGTGTCAAGGGTGGTATGGTGTGGAACCGTGTGCCTGTGCTGCTGTTGCAGATGGCACCCTCCAACCTGTCGTATATCACCCGTCATGGCACTTTTTCTTTGGTGGGCGATATGGAATATCTGATGGACAGGTATGCCGTGGGGCATCTTACGTGGGATCTCAACGGCAAACTCTTCAACAGAGTGCCCGGTCTGCGGCTACTCAAATGGCGAGAGTTTGTAGGGGTGAGAGGCTTATGGGGCACCCTGTCTGACAGAAACAGGCAGCCACTCCCCGCAGGTTCCACCGCCCCCGACCCCCACAAGCCCTACATAGAGGTGGTGGCGGGAGTGCACAATGTGCTGCGATTCTTCCATATAGAGTATGTGCGCCGCCTTACCTATACCCACACCGAGGTGGGAGAGAAACAGGGGGTGAGATTCAAGGCAAGCGTAAAATTTTAAACCTTTTTTGCGTGAAAACGTAGAAAAGACGTAACTTTGCACACCATTTTTACTTCAAAACAGCATGAACACAGTAATACTGGCAGACCGTCAGGATATCACTGCTGAGGGCGTCCGCAGGGTTTTTGAGACCATGGGAGTGCAGCAGATTTTCAAAGCAGACGACAAGACTGAACTCATTGAGATGCTTTGTCGCTACCCTGATGCCATTGTGGTGCTCGACTTCACCCTGTTCGACATCAATGATGCCGATGAGCTGGTGGTGCTGCATGAGCGTTTTCAGAATGTTCGCTGGGTGCTTTTCAGTGTTGACCTCTCATCAGAGATGGTGCGCAGGGTGGCTGTAAGTCCGTGCTTCAGTGTGCTGTTGAAGGAGTGCTCGCTGCACGAGATAAGGGAGTGCCTGCAGATGACATGCAAGCACAGTCGCTATGTGTGTCACAGCATGATGGAACAACTTCTGGTGCCTGCGCATCGTGATGTGGAGGAATGTAGTCTCACCAAGACAGAGACCGAGATACTGGTGGATATCGCCCATGGCATGACCACCAAGGAGATAGCCGAAAAGCGTTACTCCAGCTTCCATACAGTGAACACTCACCGCAAGAACATTTTCAGGAAATTAGGCGTCAACACCATTCACGAAGCCACCAAATATGCCCTTCGTGCTGGTCTTATCGATGCCGCAGACTATTACATATAAGCCACCCATCCCAATGGGGTTAAAACGCCACCCATCCCTGCACACTGTTCTCTATTTTTTCAAACCACTGGTGCCATCCTGTTTGCTGGGCAAATACCGAGGTGGTGTAGAATTGCCTGCACTGATTGGTGAGAAAGTGCCATTTTTTGCTGTCATATACAGTGATGCCAAGCGAGAAGTTGGTGACGCTTTTGGGCGTATCTTTTTTCTTGATCACGGAGATGCGGCTCACAAAGAGTGAGGGGAGCAGGTCGTTCATCTCCTGATCCAGTTGTATCAGCTGATGGTCTTTCGTGGCGTCTGCCAGCAGATGAACGTAATGTGCCATGTCGAAAGAGTTGAGATTGTAATCATAACGGTAGGCCTCCTTGGTGTGCACACTGTCTATCACCGCCTTGTGGGTGGTGTAGAATCCTTCGCTGCACAGTTGGGCGGCAATGCGTTTCAGCAACTTGTTCAGGTTCTCTATCTGTGCAGTTCTCACGCAGGTAAGGTCGTCGTTGGCAGCAAAAACTTCTGCCTCCATGTGTAGGTCTGGCCACCATTTGCTTGTTTCATCCATGAAGTTCTGTACTTTTTTCTCAAAGCTGTCTGCCTCTTTGTTTCCCAACTGTTGCACAAGGGCAGGCAGTATCTCTCCGAAGGCAGACATGACGTGGGCAGTACCTATGATGTAATCACATTGCTGGTACAATTCGGAGTAACATTCTGCCATGGCTTGATTGCAGGCATAGAAGTAGATTGCCTTCATGTGTGGTGCTTTGGAGTTTTTGATGGCCTTCGACAGTGTCTTCTCTGTGAGTGAGGTCTGTGAGAAGTTGTCATCGCAGAGCACGCTGCGCATCATGGGTGTGCTGTTGCTTGCTTGCAGCAGTTCGTCCATCAATCCTCCCGACTGGAGGTTAAAGCCGCTGCCGTGGTTGTAGAGCACCATGACATACTCGTCGGCAGGGCATGTTTCCACCGCATAGTTGATGAAGTCGGTCACGGTAGAGTCTTTATACAGTGGCACCTGTGAAGCACTCATGTATTTGAAGTCTTCGTAGTTTTCCACCTGAAGGTCGGGAGTCACCTTGAAGCGATAGGTGGTAGAGGGGGAGCCTAAAGGCTTATAACCTCCTTCTTCAACGTCCAGGTTGGTGGATGAGGAGTACTGGCACACCACGTTCACATGCTCGCTCACGGTCTTTGCCAACAGGGGCACATCTACGGCAAATTCGCAGTCGAGGTTGCCGCCTCCACAACCTAAAACCATCACAGTGTATGTTTTTTCCGCCTCTGTCTTCTCTGGTGGCGTGGGTGGTGTTTCAGGTGCTGTGGGTGGCACAGGTGTGTCGTTATCTTCAGAGCATCCCATCTGGATGCAAGTGCAGCATATCAGCATTAAAAACAATGCAAGATTCTTCTTCATGGTTTTTCGTTCATGTTTGTGGTTTCTAACTCTTTATTTTATATTGAGTATTTGATCGCAGTATTGTGTCACGGCAAGGCGGTGTGTTACGCAGATAACCGTGTGTTGATGGCTGTTCAGCAGATTGTGCAGCAACTGCTGTTCGGTCTCCTTGTCCAGTGCACTGGTGGCTTCGTCCATCAGCAGCACTCCTCTCTTGCGGAGCAGGGCGCGGGCAATGGCGATGCGCTGAGCCTGTCCTTCGCTCATTCCGCCGCCGCCTTCTGTTATCATGGTGTCCAGTTGTGCGGGCAGTTGCATCACAAAGTCGGCACAGGCGGTGTGCAGAGCTTCTTGCAGTTCTTCTTCGCTGGCACTCTCGTTGGCCATCAGCAGGTTGTCTCGTATGGAACCGCTCATCAGGGTGTTGCCTTGCGGCACATATACGATGTTGCATCTTGTAAGAGCCGATGCCTGTTCCTCTTGCTTGTCATCGTAAAAGGTGATGCTGCCCTGTCGTGGCTTCTGCAGAGCCAGTATCAGTCGCAGCAGGGTGGTCTTGCCTGCTCCCGTCCACGGAAATAGAGCCGTCCTTGACATCATAAAAACGCATAAGCAGCTTCACCATGGTGGTCTTGCCTGCTCCCGTTTCTCCCAGTATGGCGGTGCAGGTGCCTGGGGCAAAGTTGAACGAGAGGTGCTGCACCACATCCTCCTCGCTGTCGTCGTATCGGTAGCACACATCGTCTATTCGTATGCCACAGGGGGTGCTCATCAAGCAGGGGGCACCCTCTTCTTCAAGGGGTAGCTGTTGCAGTTCGCGCAAGCGTTCCACCGCCGTCATGGCTGCCACAAAGGCAGGGACAAGGCGTGTCAGATCTCTTGCCGGCGACTGTATTCTGTTGACTAATTGCAGAAAGGCGGTCATGCCTCCAAAAGTCAGGGTGTGGTGATACAGTCGGGTGGTGCTCCACAGAAAGGCTATCAGATAACTGGCGGCAAAGCCAACGTTCATGCTGAGGTTGCTGATGAGCTTGAAGGTGGTTTGCCGTTTCACATTGTGTCGCAGTTGCTGGTGTGTTGTCTCCAGTCGTTGCAGCATCAGTGGCATGCACTCCAGTGTTTTCACCACCATGCGGTGCTGCACCGTTTCTTGCAATATACTCTGCACCTTGCTGTCACTGTTTCTCACCAGGCGGGTGTATTTCTTGCCATAGCGCATGTAGAGCTTGCTGAAGAGGATGAAGATGGGCAGCATGATGACCGTGATGATGGCAAGCATGTGGTCCATCCTGTACAGATATACAAAGGCGCCCAGGAAGAGTGCAATCACAGACAGGGTGTTGGGCAGCACCTCGGTGATAAATTCCACCACCTTCTGCACATCTTGTTCCAAGCGGTTGATGACATCTCCGCTGTGATGCCGCTCCTTGCTGTTCCACTCTGCATGCAGCAGATGGCACAGCAGTTGTTGCTGCATACGGTTCTGGGCCTTGACCCCCAGGATGTTCTTTATCCATACCTTGGCGATGTTCAATGCAAAATCGGTGAGGATAAGCAGCGCCATGATGCCCACCGCCATGTAGAGCGAACCGCTGATGTTGCCCGCCGCAATGTCGATGGCACGTTGCACCCACCACACTGAGAGCAGACTTACCGCTACGCCTGCCAATCCCAACAGGGCGTTGAGCAGTGCTTGCAGGCGGTTGCCCTTAGACATTCTCCAAATCCATCTCATCCGTTGTTTCCTCCCAAGTCGCGTAGGTCGTTGCCCCACATCATCTTGTTGCGCAGCGTGCGGAAATAGTTGTCGGTGTGGCTTTTCACAATATTCACGTCAAAGGGAGCACGGCGCAGCGTGAGTGTCACTCCCTCACGGCAGTGCTCCGAGCGTCCGTCGATGGCCACAAGGAAATGCTTGCTTCTGCAACTCACCTTCAACTCTATCTCTGCATCATGGCCTATCACGATGGGGCGCACGTTCAGACTGTGCGGAGCCACCGCGGTGAGCAGAAACACATGGGTGCCCGGCACCATGATGGGACCGCCATTAGACAGGGAGTAGGCGGTGGACCCCGTAGGTGTACTCACTATCAAGCCATCGGCTTCGTAGGTGGTGAGATAATGCCCGTTGATAACGGTGCGTATGGAAATCATCGAGGCATCGTCACGCTTCAGTATCGCCACATCGTTGAGGGCATAAGGACTCTCCTTAAACGTCTCACCATCGGTCTTCACCTCAATCACCTCGCGTGTCTCTATCTCGTAGTTGCCCTTCACCAAAGAGTGAATACAGCCCTCTACATCGCAGGGATTGACATCTGCCAGAAATCCCAACCTGCCCATGTTGATGCCCACCAGGGGGATGCTGCGGTTGCCCACACGGGCTGCTGTGCGCAGAAAGGTGCCGTCGCCTCCCATAGAGATGGCAAAGTCGGCATCGAAGCGGTCATCGTCAAACACCTCCACATGCTCTATCAGCAGGTGCAGCGTGTGGGTGAGAAAGGTGTAATATTCCCTGTCTATCGCCACAGGAGCACCGTAGCGGTTGAGTGTGGTCAGCAGATTGCGGATAGATGCCGACTTCTTGGCTTGGTAGGTGTTGCCGAAAATGGCAAAGCGGGGGGTGTCGTTGTTCATAAAAAGGGGACTTATGGCACGTTTTAAAGCCGATTTATTTTGCTATTGATGCAATTTTGCTAACTTTGCATCACACAACACCGTGCAAAAGTACGGAATTTTGCGGTATTTAAAGAGAAATAGAACAAAAATAAACAAAGCGGATGACAAAATTAAGCGTCAATATCAACAAGATAGCCACCTTGCGCAATGCACGGGGTGGCAATAATCCCGATGTGCTGAGTGTGGCACTCCACTGCGAACAGTTCGGTGCCGAGGGTATTACCGTTCATCCCAGACCCGATGAAAGGCACATACGCTATAAGGATGTGACCGACCTCAAACCGCTGCTTGCCACCGAGCTCAATATCGAGGGTAACCCCATTCCAAGGTATGTGGATTTGGTGTTGCAGGTGCAACCCACACAGGTCACCTTGGTGCCCGATGCCGATGACCAACTCACCTCTAACCACGGGTGGGACACCCTGGCCCACCGTGACTTCCTTACCGATGTGGTGGGACGCTTCAAGGAGGCGGGCATACGTACCAGCATCTTCGTTGATGCCGACCCCCGCATGGTGGAAGGTGCCAAGGCTTGTGGTGCCGACCGTGTGGAACTTTACACCGAACCCTATGCTGCTGGCTATGAGAGCAGTGCAGCTGAGGCTATCAAACCCTTTGTAGAGGCGGCACAGCAGGCCAGAGAGTGCCGTTTGGGGCTCAATGCAGGGCACGACTTGAGCCTGCACAACCTGCATTTCTTTCATCAGCAGATACCGTGGGTAGATGAGGTGAGCATTGGTCATGCGCTGGTGTGCGATGCCCTCTATCTTGGACTGAAGCAAACCATCGCCCTGTATAAGGAGTGCTTGAAGTGAGAGGAAAACACGAAACAGAATAAAACGATAGAAGATGAAGAAAGTATATGCTTTTCTTGCCACAGGCTTTGAAGAGGTAGAGGCCTTGGCACCGGTAGATGTGCTGCGACGTGGCGGCGTGGATATCCAGACAGTGAGCATCACAGGGCAGCGTGAGGTGGAGGGAGCACACGGTGTGACCATCCTTGCCGACCTGCTGTTAGACGAATGTCCCTTTGATGATGCCGACCTGCTGATGCTGCCTGGTGGTATGCCCGGAGCACAGCATTTAGACAGCTGTCTGCCTCTGCAACAGGCATTGGTGCAGCATCATCGCAAAGGAAAGTTGGTGGCAGCCATCTGTGCAGCCCCCATGGTGTTGGGACATCTGGGATTGCTGCAAGGGCGCAGAGCCACCTGCTATCCTGGTTTCCAAAGTCATCTCACTGGGGCAGAATATACGGCAGAACTGGTGACAGTAGATGACAATATAATTACAGGCGAAGGACCAGCCGCCTCTTTGCCTTATGCCTATACGCTGCTTGCCACTCTTACCAACGACGCCACTGCCAATCAGGTGGCCGAGGGGATGATGTACAAGCACCTGATGGCGGTGAGATAACCTAAAACGGCTTCCATGACTCCCATCTTGCAGCAAGACATCATGTATCTCACGGGGGTGGGCCCCAATCGGAAAAAGATACTCAGCGACGAGTTGGGCATCTCTTCCTTTGGCGACCTGCTGGAGTATTTTCCATACAAGTACGTCGATCGCAGCAAGCTGTATGCCATTCGCGAACTTACCACCGACATGCCCTTTGTGCAACTCTGCGGAAAGATACTGGGGTATGAGACCTTTGACATGGGACCGCGCAAGCAGCGGGTGGTGGCACACTTCACCGATGGCAATGGGGTGATGGATCTTACATGGTTCAACGGCGGACAGTGGGCCATGAAAAACTACAAGGTGGGCGAGGAGTATCTGGTGTTTGGCAAACCCACTTGGTTCAATGGGCGCTTCAATATCCAGCATCCCGAGATAGAAAGCCTCTCCAAAGTGGAGCTTTCTACCATGGGCCTGCAGCCCTACTATCCCACCACGGAGAAGATGAAGCGCAACGGACTTACTTCGCGGGGAGTAGAGAAACTGACCCGAAACCTTGTGGATAGACTTGCAGATGAACTGCCCGAGACACTGCCTGCTGAAATAGTGCAACGCCTGCACCTGATGTCGCGCGACAAGGCATTGCGCACTATCCACTATCCGCAGAATGTGCGCGAACTGGAGCACGCACGGGCACGACTGAAGTTCGAGGAGCTGTTCTTCGTGCAACTGAACATCGTGCGCTATGCCAGTGATCACCGGCGTCGCTACCGTGGGTTTGTGTTCAGTAGAATAGGCAGTGCCTTCAACGATTTTTACCATCATCAGTTACCGTTCTCGCTCACTGAGGCGCAGAAAAGGGTGCTGCGAGAGATACGCAAGGACGTGGGCAGCGGCAGGCAGATGAACCGCTTGTTGCAGGGAGATGTGGGCAGTGGCAAAACCCTGGTGGCACTCATGGCCATGCTCATCGCCATCGACAATGGCTATCAGGCGTGCATCATGGCACCCACCGAGATTCTTGCCGAGCAGCATCTGGCCACTATTCAGGAGTTTTTGGGTGCTCTGCCTGTGAGGGTGGCAATGCTCACAGGCATTGTCAAAGGCAAGAAGCGTGCAGAACTGCTCCAACAGTTGGCCACAGGTGGGATAGACATCCTCGTGGGCACCCATGCCGTGATAGAAGATACGGTGCATTTCGCCAACCTTGGTATGGTGGTGGTGGATGAGCAACACCGTTTTGGTGTGGCACAACGGGCCCGACTGTGGAGCAAGAACACCAACCCGCCTCATGTGCTGGTGATGACAGCCACCCCCATACCACGCACGCTTGCCATGACACTCTATGGCGATCTGGACGTGAGCGTCATCGACGAACTGCCACCCGGGCGCAAACCCGTGTGCACACAGCATTTCTTCGACAATCAGTTGGCATCGCTCTATCATGGCATACGCAAGCAGGTGGCATTGGGCCGACAGGCATATATCGTTTATCCCCTGATAGAGGAGAGCGAGAAGATGGACTTGAAAAACCTGGAGGATGGGTTTGAGATGCTGAAGCAGGTGTTCCCCGACATGAAGCTCAGCAAAATACATGGCAGAATGAAAGCCAAGGAGAAGGAGGAGGAGATGCAGCGCTTTCTGAACCGTGAGACGCAGATCCTTGTTGCCACCACGGTGATAGAGGTGGGCGTCAATGTGCCCAATGCCTCTGTCATGGTGATTCTGGATGCCCAGCGCTTCGGTCTGTCACAGCTGCACCAACTGCGAGGCAGGGTGGGGCGTGGTGCCGACCAGTCGTACTGCATCCTGGTAACCAACCGCAAACTGACAAAGGAGACGCGCATGCGCATAGACATCATGTGCGACACCAACGACGGTTTCCGCATTGCTGAGGCCGACTTGAAACTGCGCGGACCGGGCGACTTGGAGGGTACCCAGCAGAGTGGACTGGCCTTCGACCTGAAAATAGCAGATATTGCCCGCGACGGACAACTGGTGCAGTTGGCACGTGATGAGGCACAGCGTGTGATTACCGATGACCCCGAGTGCAAATCCGCACGCTATCAACTGCTTTGGGACCGGATGCGCGAACTCAAGAAAACCAAGATAGACTGGTCTGCCATCTCTTGATCATCTCCCATCAGACGTTCACCCATACAGGGTGTTGACGTTTAACAAATGTTACAAGATAGACCGCTGTAATTCTTAATAAAACGGGCGGAAAATGTTAAAATATGCACAAAATGTGTTAATACACAAGCAATTGAGTGATATTTTTTATACCTTTGCAAAGTCAATGTTACAAAACGGTGACGAAGAGGCAG
>SAMEA3663028__coassemble_203_pt1 | contig 26128 bp, 26 predicted proteins | sample SAMEA3663028__metabat2_low_PE_038 | metagenome-assembled genome bin SAMEA3663028 (sample SAMEA3663028) | pig gut metagenome | biome: pig gut; feature: pig-associated habitat; material: faeces | place: France | collected 2012 | reverse complement strand
GGATAAAAAGCGAAAAAGTGAACAGTTTTCATGTCACTTTGATACTATACTGGTCTGTAATCCGTTATTTTTAGGCATGTAACTGCTTGATAGTCAGTGTGTATTTCGAGATTTTCGTTCTAACGCACGATTTCCTTGCGAGCTTCACTATAGTCCAGAACGAACTTAGAGTGGCTCAGAACGAAATTGCATAAATATGCAGTTTAACACTTTGGGTCGTTTTTTTAAAGGTTAATTAACAAATGAAACTGCTGTCAACACTATCCGAGAATCTTTTCTATAACCCCCAAAAAGGCAGGAAAAATAGTTGTTGGGTTGTCTCTGCTGTTTCCTAAAATGGGGGGCAGCTCATTTACTTTTCTGCTAAAGGAGGTATAGAGTGGCAGTCAGTATGGGAGGTGTGTACCAAAGAAGTGAAATCGTTTGTTATTTTTTTGAAAAAGATTTGATAGATGTGAAGCTCATTGAAATAAAAATGCGTAATTTTGCATACAGAAAAATTCAATAGGTTATGGCAAAATATAATATCAAAGAAGCAAAGGTGAAAGATGCCGCATATCGCTCCATGATAAGGCCCGAATTGGCGGACGACTTGAAGGAGAAGATATACAAGGTGCTGGTGACAAACAAAAAGTACCGCGACCCCTCGTACACGGCAAAAAAACTGGCAAGTGAGATTAACACCAATACCCGTTACATTTCAGCGGTGGTGAATGTGAAGTTTGGCATGAACTATTCTAACTTTGTGAATAAATATCGTATAGAGGATGCCGTAAAGGTACTTGCCAACAAGCAGTTCAGAGATTTGACCATGGATGAGGTGAGCGAGATGGTGGGCTTTGCCAACAGACAGTCGTTCTATGCGGCTTTTTACAGAATGAAAGAAATAACACCACGTGCATACAAGAATCAGGCCTTGGCTAAGGCGGTTGCTGCGAATTAAACAAAACAATGAACAAAGAACTATTCTACTATTCCGACGAGCGCTTTGCAGACATACAGATGCTGCGTTATCGCTTGAACGGATTTGAGGCATTAACGCTCGAACAGAAAAAACTGATATACTATCTGTCGGAAGCCACCCTGAGTGGAAGAGACATTACATTTGACCAGTTTGGCAAGCACAATCTGAAGATACGCAAAACGTTGGAGGCAATTTATACCGACAGTTCCATCGACCGCCAGACCGAAGGATTTAAGGCTTTGGAACTGTATCTGAAAAGAGTATGGTTTTCCAACGGTATCTACCATCATTACGGTTGTGAAAAATTTATTCCAGCTTTTGCTCCGGAGTATTTTAAAAGTGCCATGCAGCAGGTGGAGCCCCAGCGATTGCCGTTGGCAGAACATCAAACGGTGGAGGAACTGTTTGATGAATTGTATCCTGCCATCTTCCTTCCTGAATATATGCCCAAAAGGGTGAACAAGGCACAGGGTGAAGACCTGGTGCAGACATCTGCCTGCAACTACTACGATGGTGTGAGCCAGCAGGAGGTGGAGAGCTACTACGCAGCAAAGAAAGGTGTAGCGGGTAAACATGCGCCCTCGTTTGGCTTGAACTCGCGCTTGGTAAAGGATGAAAATGGCTTGCACGAACTGGTGTGGAAGGAGGGTGGCCTCTACGGAAAGGCCATCAGTCGCATTGTGTATTGGCTGTCCAAGGCTCTGGATGTGTGCGAGAACGATGCACAGCACCGTGTACTGGAAAAACTTATCAGATATTACAAAACGGGAGAGCTTACAGACTTTGATGACTATTGCATAGAGTGGGTGAGTGCCACCGAGGGAAAGATAGATTTTGTAAACGGATTCATAGAAGTGTATGGCGACCCGCTGGGGCTCAAAGCCTCGTGGGAGGGCATTGTGGAATATAAGGATGAGGAGGCTACCAAGCGCACAAAAACCATCAGCGACAATGCACAGTGGTTTGAAGACCATTCGCCCGTCAATCCCGCCTTCCGCAAGAAGAAGGTGAAGGGAATCACTGCCAATGTGATATGTGCTGCCATGCTCGGGGGCGATGAATACCCCTCTACAGCCATTGGCATCAACCTGCCCAATGCCGACTGGATCAGGGCAGAGCATGGAAGCAAAAGCGTAACCATAGGCAATCTTACAGAAGCATACAACAGGGCTGCTAAGGGTAGCGGCATGAAGGAGGAGTTTGTTGTAGATACTGATACGGTGAAGTTGATAGAACGCTATGCAGATGTGTGTGATGACCTGCATACCGACCTGCATGAGTGCCTGGGGCATGGAAGCGGACAGTTGCTCGACGGAGTGGATCCCGATGCCCTGAAAGCCTATGGCAATACAATAGAGGAGGCGCGTGCCGACCTCTTCGGTCTCTACTACATGGCCGACGAGAAATTGCTGGAACTGGGACTGCTGCCCGACAGAGAGGCATGGAAAGCACATTATTATACTTACATGCTCAACGGACTGATGACCCAATTGGTGAGAATAGCTCCTGGTAATGAGATAGAGGAGGCACACATGAGAAACCGTGCCCTTATAGCACGCTGGTGCATGGCACACGGTCAGGGCGCAGTGGAGTGGGTGAAAAAAGACGGCAAGACATACGTGCACATCAACGATTATCAGCAGTTGCGAGACCTCTTTGCCAAGTTGCTGGCAGAGGTGCAGCGCATCAAGAGTGAGGGTGACTTTGAGGCAGCCCGCCACATGGTGGAAACCTATGGCGTAAAGGTGGATGCAGAGTTGCATAGAGAGGTGCTCGACAGATATAAAAAGCTGAACATTGCACCCTACAAGGGGTTTATCAACCCTGTGCTGTTGCCGCAGAGAGATAGCCATGGAGAGATAGTGGATGTGAAGGTGGACTACACGGAAACGTATGCCCACCAGATGCTGCGCTACAGTGCTGAGTATGGTACGCTGATTTGAAAATGATGGAAAATCAAGATAAAGAGACAACGGAGAGACGCCTGAAGGAAATCAAGCAATCGTTCCGCCTTATGATGAACGGCGTGGCAGCACAGTCCATGCGCGAAAAAGGTGTGCAGTATCACGTGAACTGGGGGGCGTCGCTGCCCATGCTGAAAGAGAAAGCCAAGGAGATAGGGCAGGATTACCATCTGGCCATAGCCCTGTGGAAAGAAAATGTGCGTGAATGTAAGTTGCTTGCCACTATGGTAATGCCTCCGCAGGAAATGCTGCCCGAGGTGGTGGACATCTGGATGGAACAAACCACATCGCAGGAAGTGGCAGAGATGGCCGCCTTCAATCTATATCGTCATCTGTCATTTGCAGCAGATAAGGCATACTGCTGGATAGCATCAGACAAAACCCTTTACCAGATTTGCGGCTTCCATGTGTTGGCGCGCCTCTTTGCCGATGGCAGGGAACCCAACGAGCGGGGCATCCATGAGTTTATAGACCAGGCACAGGTGGCACTTAACGGTGAGTCGGTGGCGGTAAAGAAGGCTGCTATGGCAGCTGTGTTGAGGTTTGCTGATTTAGGACTGGTATATGAAAGAGTGGCAAAGAGTGCCATGAGGGCTGTTGGTGTCGATATTTTTTGAAATGATTTGTGCGTAAATAGATATTTTCTTTGTATTTTTGTGGCGCATAAACCATCACAGGTTCTCTATGACTGAAAAAGACAGAGAAACAGCCCGCGGCATCCTGACAAGATACCTGCAAGAGGGAAATCATAGAAAAACACCAGAGCGATACGCTATCCTCGATGCAGCCTATCGCACGCAGGGCCTCTTTTCCATGGAAGAACTGAGCAGGCAGCTTGAAGTGCAGGGCGGGCTTGTGGTGAGTCGTGCCACCCTATACAGCACGGTGAAACTGCTGGTGGCGTTGGGGTTGCTGGTGAAGCACCATGTACAGGGGTATGCAAGGTATGCCGCAGTGCAGAAGAAAAAAGGATGCTGCCAGCAAATTTGTACTGTGTGTGGAAAGGTGAAAGACCTCAATATGTCAGAAATGACGACCTTCTTTGAAGATATTAGAATAAACAGATTCAGAAAAGAGAGTTTTACATTGCAGATTTATGGGATATGCAGCGCTTGTCAGGCACGACAGACCAGGCGTAAAACCCAAGACTGAAGCACTCGGTACGCAACACAGAATCAATAAGAAAAACAATATAAACAATAGATTTACAATGGCTAACAATGGAAAAGTAGATGTTCTGCTGGGTTTGCAGTGGGGCGATGAAGGAAAAGGCAAGGTAGTGGATGTGCTGACACCAAAGTATGATGTGGTGGCACGTTTCCAAGGTGGACCCAATGCCGGACATACACTCGAATTTGAGGGACAGAAGTATGTGCTCCGCAGTGTACCTTCTGGTATCTTCCAGGGAGGCAAGGTGAATATCATTGGCAATGGTGTGGTGCTGGCTCCCGACCTGTTTATGGACGAAGCAAAGGCATTGGAAGCAAGCGGACATGAGCTGAAACAGCGCCTGCACATATCCAAAAAAGCACATCTTATAATGCCCACCCACCGTGTGCTGGATGCTGCCTACGAGGCTGCCAAAGGCAAAAGCAAGGTAGGAACCACAGGTAAGGGTATCGGTCCTACCTATACCGACAAGGTGTCGAGAACAGGACTGAGAGTGGGCGACATCTTCGAGAACTTCGAGGAGAAGTATCAGGCATGCAAGCATCGCCATGAAGAGATTCTCAAATCCATGAATTTTGAGTATGACATCGACGAGGTGGAGAAGAAGTGGATGGAAGGTATAGAATACCTGCGCCAGTTCCCCATAGTGGATTCAGAACATGAGATAAACAAGATACTGAAGAGTGGCAAAAGCGTGCTTTGCGAAGGCGCACAGGGCACTATGCTCGATGTGGATTTCGGTTCTTATCCTTTTGTCACTTCCTCCAATACCATTTGTGCGGGAGCTTGCACAGGTTTGGGCATCGGTCCCAACAAGATTGGTGAGGTATATGGCATTATGAAAGCCTATTGTACCCGTGTGGGTGCAGGACCTTTCCCCACAGAACTCTTCGACGAAACAGGAAGCACCATACGCCAGTTGGGGCACGAGTTTGGAGCCGTGACCGGTCGTGAGCGCCGCTGCGGATGGATAGACCTTGTGGCATTGAAGTATGCCATCATGGTGAATGGCGTGACACAGCTCATTATGATGAAGAGCGACGTGCTTGATGGTTTCAAAACCATCAAGGCGTGTGTGGCTTATAAGCAGAATGGCAAGGAAATACAGGATTTCCCATATAACATAGAGCAGGGTATAGAGCCCGTGTATGTGGAAATGCCAGGATGGCAAACAGATATGACCAAGTTTACCTCGGAGAGCCAGTTCCCCAAGGAGTTCAAGGATTATATCGCCTTCTTGGAAAAAGAATTGGAAACACCTATCAGCATCATCTCTATCGGACCAGACAGAGAGCAAACCATTGTGAGATAACAATATGGCACAAAAACCGAATATACCCAAGGGCACCAGAGACTTCTCGCCTGAGGAGATGGCTAAACGCAACTATATCTTTGACACTATCCGCTCCGTCTATGCCCTTTATGGCTTCCAGCAGATTGAAACACCTGCCATGGAAACGCTGCAGACATTGATGGGGAAGTATGGAGAAGAAGGAGACAAACTGCTGTTCAAAGTGCTGAACAGTGGCGACTATCTGAACAAACTGTCTGATGAAGAACTGTTGGAACGAAACACCAACAGGCTCGCTGCACGCTTATGCGAAAAGGGGCTGCGCTACGACCTTACAGTGCCCTTTGCACGCTATGTGGTGATGCATCGCGATGAGTTGCAGTTGCCTTTCAAACGCTATCAGATACAGCCGGTGTGGCGCGCCGACCGTCCACAGCGAGGCAGATACAGAGAGTTCTATCAGTGTGATGCCGATGTGGTGGGCAGCGACTCCCTGCTCAACGAGGTGGAGTTGATGCAGATAGTTGACACCGTGTTCACACGCTTTGGCATCAGGGTGCAGATAAAGATCAACAACCGAAAAATTCTTTCTGGCATTGCCGAAGTAATAGGTGCCGCAGACAAGATTGTGGATATCACCGTGGCCATAGACAAACTGGAAAAGATTGGTATAGACAAGGTCAATGAAGAACTGCGTGCCGTGGGCATCAGCGACAGTGCCATTGACCTGTTGCAGCCTATCATTACGCTGACAGGAAGCAATGAACAGAAACTTGAAACTATTGCCCAGGTTCTGGCTCAGAGCGAAACGGGACTGAAAGGAGTGGAGGAAACACGCTACATACTTTCCACTTTGGAGCAGATGGAACTACACAACGAGATGCAACTCGATTTGACACTTGCCCGTGGACTGAACTATTACACTGGTGCCATCTTCGAGGTGAAGGCACTCGACACGCCTATGGGAAGTATCACAGGCGGTGGCAGGTATGATAACCTGACAGGTATTTTCGGACTGCCCGGACTGAGTGGCGTGGGAATCTCATTTGGTGCAGACAGAATATATGATGTGCTGGATGCATTGGACCTCTATCCCAAGAATGCGGTGGCTGGAACACAACTGCTTTTCATCAACTTTGGTGAGAAAGAGACTGCCTACTGCCTGCCCTTGGTGGCAAAGGCACGACAGGCGGGCATACGCACAGAGATATATCCCGATGCAGCGAAGATGAAAAAGCAGATGTCGTATGCCAATGCCAAGGGTATTGCCTTTGTGGCTTTGGCAGGAGAGAATGAAATGAACGAGGGTAAGGTTACACTCAAGAACATGACTTCGGGAGAGCAGTTCACCGTTGATGCAGCACAGATGCTCAGCATTGTGCAGCAATCCTAACAAAGACTTTTAAAAAACCAAAAACTAACCTTGGGGGGATGTGCGCATCCCCCACAATACTTTGAAAAATATGCGAGCAGTACGTTTTGGGCAATTGTTGATGGCAGTTGCAATAGTAGTTTTCCTCTCGTCGTTCAAGAAAAACGAGGGCTTCACTGTGTTTATGATTGGCGACTCTACCATGGCAAACAAGAGTTTGAAGGGTGGTGCCAAGGAACGTGGATGGGGAATGGCATTGCAGTGCTATTTTGATGACTTTGTAAGAATAGACAATCATGCCGTGAATGGCCGTTCGTCTAAAAGTTTTATTGATGAAGGAAGGTGGCAGACTGTGGTGGATAAAATACAGCCCGGTGACTATGTGTTCATTCAGTTTGGTCATAACGATGAGAAGCCCAAGGCTGACCGCCATACCGATCCGGGAACAACATTTGATGCCAATCTGCGCAAATTTGTATTGGAAACCAGAGCAAAGGGGGGAATACCTGTGCTGTTCAATGCTGTGGTGAGACGCAATTTCTTTGTCAAACCACCAAAGAACGATGATGATGAGGCGTTGAGAAAGACAGTGGGACCACCAGCAAAAGACCTGAAGCAAGAGGGTGACACCCTATATGACACACATGGTGATTACAGGTGGGCGCCCAAGAATGTGGCAGCAGAGCAGCAGGTGGTTTTTGTAGATGCAAACACCATTACACACAATCTGGAACAGGGACTGGGCAGAGAAAAGTCGAAAAAACTGCACATGTGGTTCCTGCCAGGAGAAGAGCCTTCAGTGCCTAAAGGGCGACAAGACAATACACACTACAATGTGTATGGTGCCCATGTGGTGGCACGACTGCTGGCAGACGATGTGTGCAGGCAGATACCGGAATTAAAAAAGCACGCTGTAAAGGTGGATTACAGCGTGGCTTCAAATGGTATAGGAGATTTTTTCACACCTCAAGAGGCTGTGGATGCCGTGGCATCTGGAGAGAAAGCCACCATACAGGTCTTTGCCGGAGAGTGGGAAAAACCCACTGTTCCAAAGGGCAAGAAGGTAAAGTGGAGACTGCGTGAAGGTGCAAGGTGGAAATAGTGTCAGCGAATGTGATGCTCTGCCTTGTACAGTCCGTCAATGATGCTGTCGGCCATTCGGTTGAGTGAAGCCACTCTGACACGAAAGAACTCGTCGAGATTGTTGGAATAGATACCTAAATAGGAGAGCCGTTCCAACAACGGTACACTGGGTTTGGCTGCCTCTTGCAATATACGGCGATTGAAAAACATCCAACTCAAATCTCTTTCCACATAATAGTGGGCTTTCTTTTCTTTGTTTCCCATGAGATAAATACTCTAATGATTTTCATAAGGAGCAGTGAGCCCCTTGTGCTATGTTTTCGCAAAGGTATGAGCTGTGTGTTGCAAAGGCATTTCAGAGAGATGATAATTGTGTGAAGACATGACAAATAAGAATAATTGTGTGAAAAAACGGCATGAAATTCTTGCAGAATTATTTTTTTTTCTTACTTTTGCAATACCCATTTTTAGGGAATTCATGTAAACTTAAAATATTGAAATTATGAAAAAGAAATTCGTTTGTAGTGTGTGCGGATACGTGTATGAAGGTGAAACAGCTCCCGAGCAGTGTCCGTTGTGTAAAGCTCCTGCTTCCAAGTTCAAGGAAATGGACGAGGCAAGTACAGACTTCGCTACTGTTCATAAGTTAGGTGCAGCTCGTGAGGAGGGTGCCAATGAAGAGATGATCAAAGACTTGGAGACCCACTTCAACGGTGAATGCTGCGAAGTAGGTATGTATTTGGCAATGAGCCGTCAGGCTGACAGAGAGGGTTATCCAGAAATTGCTGAGGCTTACAAGCGTTATGCTTTTGAGGAGGCTGAGCACGCTTCTAAGTTTGCAGAACTCCTTGGTGATGTGCTGAAAGATACCAAGAGCAATCTGGAGGCACGTATCGCAGCAGAAAGAGGTGCATGCGAGGACAAGTTCCGTATTGCAAAGAATGCCAAGATGGCTGGTATGGATGCCACTCACGACACCGTACATGAAATGGCAAAGGACGAAGCTCGTCACTGCGCAGGCTTCATTGGACTGTATGACCGCTATTTCGGAAAGAAATAATTGTGTCTGACAAATAGAGGATATAACCACAGGCAGGCTCTCGAAAGGCGAGAGAATGCTTGTGGTTTTTTATTGTCAGAGAGTGTAGGACAGGGTTCTAAAGTGTCTCACCCTTATGGAAAATCATCAAAAGCGAGTTAAGATAAAGTCAGAAAAGGAGATGCTGTCAGAATTGGCAGCATTGTGCTCCCGGTCGGAACATTGCACCTTTGAAATGCGTGAAAAGATGATGCGCAGTGGAATGGATGAGCATGTTCAGGAGCACATCATCACTCAACTGGTGAAAGAGCGCTATGTGGATGATGAACGCTATGCACGGTGCTTTGTGGCAGAGAAAGTGAAATATAACAGATGGGGGCGCCGGAAGGTGGAACAGGCTCTGAGGTTGAAACGCATCTCTCCCGAGGTGATAGGCTTGGTGCTGGGAGAGATAGATGATGAAACCTATATGGAGGTGTTGCGACCCTTATTGCTTTCCAAGGCAAAGAGTGTGAAAGCAGCCAACTCATACGAACGAAGCAAAAAGTTGGTGCAGTTTGCTATGGGAAGAGGTTTTGACTATGAACTGATTCGCGAATGTGTGAAGGAAATAGGGTATGAGGCTGAAGAGTAAATGGGCTTGTTCCTTCAGAGCGTGCCTGGACATCATCGCACCTCGACAATGTGTGGCATGTGGCAGGCGGCTCACCTGCACGGAGGACTACCTGTGTACTGCCTGTCTCAAACACATGCCAGTCACAGGTTTTCAGTTCAATCCGTACGAGAATGTGATGGCAAAAAACTTTTGGGGCTTGGTGAGACGAATGGAAAAGGCAGTGGCATGGTTCTATTATGAACCGGGATCGGAGTACAGCCACATCATCAAAGCACTGAAATATTACCATCAACCTGCATTGGGAGTCTATATCGGGGAACTGCTGGCGCAGGAGATGAAGGCAAGTGGCTTCTTTGAAGATATTGACCTCATGGTGCCAGTACCTATCACGAAGAAAAGAAGGAAACAAAGAGGCTATAATCAGGCTGAAAGTATAGTCAAAGGCATACAAAAGGTGGTGCCGATACCTGTTGCCCGTCATATAGTGGAAAGGGTGGAGTTTAGTGAAAGTCAAACGCAATTGAGCCGCATTGACAGGATGTGCAATGTGGAGTGTGCTTTCAAAGGAAGGTACACAGCGCCATTATCCCATTCACACATACTTCTTGTGGATGATGTAACCACCACAGGCGCCACACTCATGGCAGTGGCAAACGCTTTACAAAAGGTGACAGATGTCAGAATTAGTGTGCTCACTGTAGGATATACTCACTGACATGTAGGATTTCTTAGGAATTTTAGTTAACTTTGTGCCCTGCAATCCTTCCGTAGTGTAAAAGAATGTAAATATGAATTGGTCTCGGATCGTCAAGATGATGGCGTGCATGCTTTGTTTGGCTATAGGCATCCACGCACAGAATAAGAGAGAATTTAGGGGCGCATGGATACAATGTGTCAACGGGCAGTTCTTAGGTAAGAGCACCTCTGAAATACAATCCATGTTGTTGTACCAGTTAGATGAGTTGCAGAAAGATGGTGTCAATTGTATCATCTTTCAGGTACGCCCTGAGTGTGATGCCTTGTATCAGAGTAGATTGGAGCCGTGGAGCCGCTTCCTTACTGGGCAGCAGGGCAAGGCCCCTTCGCCTTATTGGGACCCGTTGGCATGGATGGTAGAGCAATGCCATCAGCGAGGCATGGAACTGCATGCGTGGGTCAATCCTTATCGTGCCAAGACAAAGGGAACCACAGCGTTGTCGGTCAACCATATTGCCGTCAAACAGCCTTATCGTGTATTCTCATACGACGGGCAGATGATACTGAACCCCGGACAGCCAGAAAATAGGGAGTATATATGTAGTGTGGTGAGCGACATTGTCAGAAGATATGACGTGGATGGATTGCACATAGATGATTATTTTTATCCCTATCCTTCGCCTGGGTGTATCATACCTGATGACAGAGAATACAGACAGTATGGCAACGGCATCTCTGACAGGGGCGACTGGCGCAGGTATAACGTGGATCTGTTCATTCAGCAGTTGCATGATTCCATTGTTTCTGTGAAGCCATGGGTAAAGTTTGGCGTTTCGCCCTTTGGCATCTATCGCAACATCTCAAGTAGCCCTAACGGGAGCAACACCAAAGGATTGCAAAACTATGATGACCTGTATGCCGATGTGCTGTTATGGGTAAACAATGGATGGGTAGATTACTGTGTGCCGCAACTCTACTGGCAGATTGGACACCCCACTGCCGACTATGAAACCTTGTTGAAGTGGTGGAACCGCAATGCCGGAAACCGTCCATTGGTGATAGGCGAGGATGTGGAACGCACAGTGAACCATGCCGATGTGAATCATCCGAGAAGCAATCAGATGCCTGCCAAGTTCAAGCTGCGCTCCCAGATGAACAATGTGTGCGGTGCAGTGCTTTGGTATGCCAAAACAGCAGTTGACAATGTGGGCAATTATGGTGGGATGCTGAGAAATGTGTATTGGAAGTATCCCGCCCTGCAACCCCTGATGCCCTTTATTGATGCTAAAGCACCAGATAAAGTGAGAAAGGTGAAAGTGCTGATTATCAATGGGAAAAAAGTTCTATTCTGGAGTGCTCCTAAAGCAAAGAGATGGCACGATGAGGCACATAAATATGTGGTCTATCGTTTTGAACACAAGGAGAAAATAGACATCGAAAATCCCAGATATATCGTTGCCATTACTTCTGAAACACATTTAGAACTTCCCTACGAAACGGGAAAGAGCAAGTACGTTTATGTGGTGACAGCCCTTGACCGTTTGCAGAATGAAAGCAAGCCTGTAAAGAAAAAAATAAAGTTGTAAACCATTTATTTGCCCAATTCAGAAGATAATACTATCTTTGCATGGTCGTGTACTGTTATGCAAAGCACACATAGGCAAAAGAAAGAGCCCGATGAATAACACAATCAAACACAAAGGCATCATTGATTCAGTTTGTCAAAATCACGTTACTGTGCGTATTGTGCAGTCATCGGCGTGTGCGTCGTGCAAGGTGGCTTCGCGGTGCAATGCTTCTGAAAGCAAGGAAAAATTGGTGGATGTGTGGGTACCCGGTGGCAAACAGCAGTGGAATGTAGGAACAGAGGTAACGGTGTGTGCTGAGAACAAAGTGGTGGCAAAAGCCATGATTTACAGTTTCGGTATGCCTTTTCTGCTGATGTTTCTCACGCTGATTGTGTCATTGCAGCTGGGTGCTGCCGAATGGCTTAGCGCATTGCTTGCATTGGCAGTGCTTCTTCCGTATTACTTTATCCTTTATCTGTTTCGCTCGCGCTTGGGGCGTGAGATTGTGTTTACTATTGAAGAGTAGTGGCATGCTGCAACCGCAGCATTGGCGGATATGAGGAAAAGTAGGGGAGATGACAAATGATGTTAAAATGACAGAGAATACTTAAAATCTAAATAACTAAAATATGGAATGTTCTATTTTAATCGCAGTCATTGCTCTTGGAAGCATAGGATTGGTTGCCGCTTTGGTGCTGTTCATCTGTTCCAAGAAGTTTGCTGTGAAGGAAGATCCGCGTCTTGCGGAAGTAGCATCCGTATTGCCACAAGCCAATTGTGGAGGATGTGGATTCCCAGGATGTAGTGGATTGGCGGATGCTTTAGTCAAGGCCGCCGACAAAGGTTCTATCGAGGGACTGTCTTGTCCTGTAGGTGGAGCGGAAGTGATGAGTAAGGTGGCAGACCTTCTGGGGATGGCTGTGGCCAATGCAGAGGCAAAGGTGGCAGTGGTAAGGTGTAACGGCACCTGTGAAATGCGCCCCAAAACGGCTATCTATTCTGGTTTGCGCACATGTAGTGCCATGCACGCCTGTGGAGCAGGAGAAACAGCATGTGGCTTCGGCTGTCTGGGCTGTGGCGACTGCGCAGCAGTGTGCCAGTTTGGTGCTATTACCGTAAATCCTGAGACTGGCATTGCAGAGGTGGATGAAGAGAAGTGTACTTCTTGTGGTGCTTGTGTCAAGGCTTGTCCCAGAGGTATCATTGAGTTGCGCAAGAAGGGATTGAAGGGCCGCAAGGTGTATGTAAAATGCTCTAACAAAGACAAGGGCCCCGCAGCAAAAGCTGCATGTAAAGTCGCCTGTATAGGTTGCGGAAAGTGCGAGAAAGAATGTCCGTTTGGTGCCATCACCATAACAGCCAACCTGTCGTACATTGACGCAGACAAGTGCCGCCTGTGCAGAAAGTGCGAGAAAGTGTGTCCTACACATGCCATCGTGGCAGTGAACTTCCCCGCTCCCAAAGCTCCTAAGGCCGAGGCTCCCGCTGCAGAGGTGAAGGCTGCAAATGTAGAAGTTACACCTAATGTGAAACCTGAAAACAAACAGGAGGAAAAGACAAATGAATAGTAGAACGTTCAGAATCGGTGGTATTCACCCAGAAGAGAATAAACTTACTCACGAGGTGCCAACCAAAGTGGCTCCTCTGCCCAAGCAGGCAATATTCCCCTTGTCTCAGCATATCGGAGCACCTGCCAAACCTGTGGTGGCAAAAGGAGATAAGGTAAAGGTTGGCACATTGATAGCCGAGGCGGGTGGCTTTGTTTCTGCCCCTATCTATTCTTCTGTTTCAGGCACAGTGTTCAAGGTGGATGCAGCAGTAGATGCCACGGGTTATCGCAAACCCTCTATCATTATCAATGTGGAAGGCGATGAGTGGGAAGAGAGCATTGACCGCTCAGACAAACTGGAGACCATAGAGGCTCATCCGGAACTGACACCCGAAGCAATTATCGAGAAAATCAAGGTGGCAGGTGTTACAGGTATGGGTGGTGCAGGTTTTCCTACCTTCATCAAACTGACACCTCCGCCCACTGCTAAGGCCGAGTGCGTGATTATCAATGCCGTGGAGTGTGAGCCCTACATCACCTCTGACTATAGACTGATGATGGAGCATCCCGATGAAATCCTTGTAGGACTGAAATTGTTGATGGCAGCAGCTAAGGTGGACAAGGCCTATATTGGTATTGAAACAAACAAGCCAAAAGCCATTGAACTGCTGCAACAAAAAACAGAGAATGATAGCAGGATAGAGGTGGTGCCGCTGAAACAGCGTTATCCACAAGGAGGAGAAAAGCAGCTGGTTGACGCCGTGATTCGTCGTCAGGTACCTGCACCTCCTGCCATTCCCGTCAATGTGGGTGCCATTGTGCAGAATGTGGGTACTGCCTATGCTGTGTATGAGGCTGTGATGAAAAACAAGCCCTTGTTTGAAAGATATACCACAGTGACAGGCAAGCAGGTGCAGAATCCGGGCAACTTCTTGGTGCGAATGGGTACACCAATGATAAACCTGCTCAATGAGTGCGGCGGAGTGCCTGAAGGCGATCACAAACTGTTGGCTGGAGGTCCGATGATGGGCAAGGCACTTACTTCTGCTGAGGTGCCCGTGTGCAAGGGAACCAATAGCGTTACACTGATAAGCGGTGACGAGGCTGTGCGTAAGGAACCCGACCCATGTATCAGATGCGGCAAATGTGTGAACGTGTGTCCCATGGGACTGGAACCATATCTCTTGGCCACACTGTCTGCCAAGCACTTGTGGGAGCGTGCAGAAAACGAGGATGTTATCTCATGTATTGAGTGTGGCTCCTGTCAGTTCACTTGTCCTTCACACCGTCCTATCTTGGATAATATCCGTTTGGGTAAGGGCACGGTGATGGGTATTATCCGTGCACGTAGTGCGAAGAAATAATCGTTTTTGAAAAGAAAAATAAAAAACAAACAACAATAATGGGAAAATTCATTGTATCACTATCACCGCATGCACACGGAACCGATACGGTTGAACGCAATATGTATGGCGTGATCATCGCCCTGTTGCCTGCTCTGCTCGTGTCATTCTATTACTTTGGATTGGGTTCTGTAGTGGTGTGTCTCACCAGCGTGTTAGCATGTGTATTCTTTGAGTGGCTGATAAGCAAGTTCTTGTTGAAGAACACTCGAAATACAATCCTGGATGGATCTGCCATCCTCACTGGTCTGCTCTTGGGCTTCAACCTGCCCTCCAACCTGCCAATATGGATTATCATCATTGGAGCTTTGGTGGCAATAGGAGTTGGCAAGATGACCTTTGGCGGACTGGGGTGTAACATCTTTAATCCTGCATTGGTGGGACGTTGTTTCCTTTTGGTCAGTTTCCCCGTGCAGATGACTTCATGGCCTGTGGCCGGTCAGCTCACCAGCTATCTTGATGCAGAAACTGGTGCCACACCATTGAGCATTATGAAATGGGCTATCAAGAACAACGACCCTTCTGTGCTGAAAGATCTTCCCTCTTCATTCGACCTGCTGTTAGGAAATGCAATGAACCAGTCGGGAGCTATCGGTGCAGGAACCATTGGAGAAATCTGTGCTCTGGCGTTGATTCTCGGGTTGATTTACATGCTTTGGAAAAAGATTATCACCTGGCATATTCCTGTGAGCATTATCGCCACGGTATTTGTGGTGAGCGGGGTGCTGTATGGCTGCTCTGACGTGTATGCAGACCCTCTCAGTGTACTGTTTAGCGGAGGTTTGATGCTTGGTGCCATCTTCATGGCAACCGATTATGTTACTTCGCCAATGACAGGCAAGGGACAGATTATCTATGGAGTTGCCATCGGTCTGCTCACCGTTGTCATCCGCAATTGGGGCGCATATCCAGAGGGAATGTCGTTTGCCATTCTTATAATGAATGCGTTCACACCGCTAATCAACACTTATGTTAAACCCAAACGTTTCGGGGAGGTAGTAAAGAAATGAAAAAGTTGGAATCTTCTCTCACCAATATGGTGGTGGTGCTGGTGGCTGTTGCTATCATCACCGGTGGACTGCTGGCATGGATCAACCAAATAACAGCAGCGCCCATCAAGCAGCAACAAGACTTGGAACTCGCCAACGGTATCAAGAGCGTTATGGGAGTGGATAATCTGAAGGTTGTTGCCGATGATACCATCAAGAAAGACTTTGATGGCAAGGAATATACTTTTGTGGTTCATAAAGCCAATGATGCTGCCGGAACATTCCTCGGTGCAGCCATTGAATCTTCTGCATTGGGATTTGGTGACCAGGTGAAAGTGCTGGTGGGCTTTGATGCCAAAGGCGCTGTACTGGGCTACACCATTCTGCAGCACGCCGAGACACCTGGTTTGGGTGCTAAGGCCGACGTGTGGTTTCAAAAAGATGGTAAAGGCAATATCATTGGAAAGAATATTCAGGAAAAACCGCTTGCTGTGACCAAAGACGGTGGTGACATTGATGCCATTACCGCATCTACCATCACCAGCAGGGCTTTCCTCAAAGCTGTGAATCAGGCATACGCTGTATATGCCATGCAGGATACCGATGCACAGAGTGGTGCAACCACACAAGCAAAATAATAAAAAGTGACAATTATGAATTATCTGAATTTAATAAAGAACGGAATCATCAAGGACAATCCCACCTTTGTGCTTCTGTTGGGTATGTGTCCTACACTTGCCACCACTACATCTGCCACTAATGGTATGTCGATGGGATTAGCCACCATGTTTGTGCTCATTTGCAGCAATGTGGTTGTTTCGTTGATAAAGAATCTCACACCTGATAAGGTGCGTATTCCCGTATTTGTTGTGGTTATCGCATCTTTCGTAACCTTGTTGCAGATGAGCCTGAAGGCATATCTGCCCGAAATCAACAAGTCGTTGGGTTTGTTTATCCCTCTTATCGTGGTTAACTGTATCATTTTGGGACGTGCAGAGGCATTTGCCTGCAAGAACGGACCGGTAGGCAGCTTCTTCGATGGAGTGGGTATAGGTTTGGGCTTTACCTTGGGTCTTACCCTGCTGGGTGCTGTTCGTGAGTTGTTTGGTGCAGGCTCACTGTTTGGTTTATTGCTGCTGCCTGAGACCACCAATATCCTATTGTTCATTCTCCCTCCAGGAGCGTTCATCACTCTGGGTTTTTTGATTGCTATCGTCAACCGATTTAAAAAAGCGTAAGTTATGGAATTTCTTTTAATATTCATATCAGCAATTTTTGTGAACAACATAGTGTTGTCACAATTCCTTGGTATCTGCCCGTTCTTGGGCGTATCCAAAAAAGTGGAAACAGCATTGGGTATGAGTGCTGCCGTGGCATTCGTAATGACTTTGGCAACCATCGTGACCTATGTGTTGCAGAAGTTTGTGCTTGATGCTTTTGGACTGGCCTATTTGCAGACTATCGCCTTTATTCTGGTGATTGCTGCATTGGTGCAGATGGTGGAGATTGTGATGAAAAAAGTGTCTCCTGCCTTGTATCAGGCGCTGGGTATCTTCTTGCCTCTTATCACTACCAACTGTGCTGTGCTGGGTGTGGCAATCCTTGTTATCCAGAAAGACTTCTCCTTGCTGCAAAGCGTGGTATATGCCCTCTCTTCTGCAATTGGCTTTGGTGTGGCACTCATCGTGTTTGCGGGCATACGTGAACAGTTGGAGTTGGTCAATGTGCCCAAAGGTATGAAGGGCACTGCCATCGTGATGATTGCAGCAGGCTTGTTGAGCCTTGCTTTCATGGGCTTCTCTGGAGTTGATGGTGGCTTGCGCTTGGCGTGGGGACTGGACTAAGCAAGTGTCAGCAATAGATTCAATAACTTATATCATCGTTCAATACTGCGTAAATTATGAAACATACAATTCTTGTTACCGGCGGAACAGGCTTTATTGGTTCGCATACCACTGTAGAGCTGCAAAATGCAGGGTATGAGGTGGTCATTGTGGACAATCTCTCTAACTCACAGGCCAGTGTGGTTGACGGGATAGAAAAGATTACAGGTGTTCGCCCCGCTTTCGAGCAGGTGGATTGCTGTGATAAGGATGCCATGGAGAGTGTGTTCAAAAAGTATCCAAAGATTGATGGCATTATACATTTTGCTGCCAGCAAAGCTGTGGGAGAGAGTGTGGAAAAACCTCTGCTGTACTACAGAAACAACTTTGTGAGTCTCATCAATCTGCTGGAACTGATGCCTCAGTACAATGTCAAGGGCATTATCTTCTCAAGCAGTTGTACCGTTTACGGGCAGCCCGACCCTCAGTACTTGCCTGTGAGTGAAGACGCACCCATCAAGCCTGCTGAGAGCCCATACGGAAACACCAAACAGGTCAACGAGGAGATTATTCGTGACACCATCAACAGCGGTTCGCCCATCAAGGCTATCCTGCTGAGATACTTCAATCCTATTGGATCGCATCCATCTGCCATCATAGGCGAAATGCCTAATGGTGTGCCGATGAATCTTATTCCCTATGTCACCCAAACGGCTATGGGCATACGTAAGGAACTGAAGGTGTTTGGCAACGACTACAACACTCCCGACGGAACATGTATCCGCGACTATATCTACGTGGTGGATTTGGCCAAGGCTCATGTAAAGGCGATGGAGCGTGTACTTGATACCGACAATGAGGCGCTGGAGGTGTTCAATGTGGGTACTGGTCGTGGCGTGAGCACCAAGGAGATTGTGGATGCCTTTGAGCGTGCCACAGGCGTGAAACTCAACTGGACGTATGCGCCGCGCCGTGCAGGCGACATTGAAAAGGTGTGGGCAGATCCTAAAAAGGCAAATGAGGTGCTGGGTTGGAAGGCAGAAACCAATCTTGATGACACCCTGCGCTCTGCATGGAACTGGCAGAAAAGATTGCGCGAATTGAATATACAGTAATAGGATATTACCCCAAAACCAGCCGTTTATCATAACGACTGTGTTTTATTTTGTGTTTGTGTTGTTATTATCCCCCGATGTGAATCGGGGGATAATTCAATGATAGGGGTGCTGGTGTCTCCAGCGTAATCTGTCACAATAGTGTAACAACTATCGAAGGTGACCTTCGCCTTTCCGCGGAAAGTCATGTTATTACGGTTCTGTGTTCATTGCATTGAGCACCAAGGTGATGTCGGAGTAGGAAATGTCTGGTGGGCATAGTTCCTTGATGCCCGTTTTTCCATCTTCGGGCTTGCTCAGTTTTATAGCCCTTCGTATGGTATTGATTTTCTCAGTTTCTATCACCTCTTCCAAACGGATGTCTCCACTCTCGATATATCTGCTTAGGTGAGAGTAGATGGTGTTGAGAGTAAGGTTGCGACGGATGGCTATCTCTTGGGGCATCAGTCCCTCTTTGAACAGCTTGTAGGTGACAACCCATGTCTTCTCTTTCACTGGTTTTTCTTGTTTCTTTTCTTTCTTGGCAGTTTTTTTCTTGCCGCTCTGGTTATCTAAGGCTGCCAGTTGTGCATTCTGTCTTTCTTTCAGGTAAAGTTTTACGTCAAAGTCTTCGGTCATCAACTTGTCCAGTATGTAACAATGGGCAATCAGCAGTTGGCGTAATTCGGTGTAGGTGTCTTCCAGCCGTTTCATTACCTCCTTGTTCTTGCTCTTCACCTGCTTGGTCACGTCTAATGGCTTTACAAACAGCTGTTGCAGTGTGTTGAAGAAATAAGCCACGCTCTTTTTTACCCGCTGCATAAAGTCATCTGCGTGCAGTGCCTCTATACTAACTGCCAGAATCATGGAGCGCCATTTGTCTGACACTGCTATCACCTCTTTCTTGAGACTGTCAAGCACCTCTTTGTGCAACTGCATCACATCGTTGTAGCTGTGGGCAAAGTATTCTGTCATCAGTCGGCACAGATATTCCTCTTTGTAAAGCAGAGGCTTGAAGTCAAATAGTTCCAACAACAAACTGCGGTAGTATTCCTCTTTCAGAACGGGCAACTTGCTGATGCTTACTTGTGCTTCTTTCTGTTGGTGCACAATATAGTTATCCACCCGAGTGTCGTTGATGATGGCCTTTTGCATGATGGGAGATGAGAGTATCATACCCTCTAAACTGCGGCATCGGCTCAATGCCACATACACCTGTCCCGGAGCAAAGGAGAAGGCTGTATCTATGATGGCCCTATCGAATGTAAGGCCTTGACTCTTATGTATGGTGATAGCCCACGCCAGTCGCAGGGGGTATTGACGAAAAACACCTTGCACCTTGGTTTCTATTTCCTTGGTTTCTTCGTTCAGCACGTATTTTGCATTCTCCCATTCCTGTTTCTCCACTACTATCTCTTCAGTATCTTCGCACACTACTCTGATTTCCGTTGCATCCACGTGGCTCACATGACCTATCTTTCCATTGTAGAAGCGGTGCTCGCCCGAGATGTCGTTTTTGATAAACATTACTTGTGCACCCTCTTTTAGTGTCAGTGTCAGGTCGGTGGGGTAGGCGTATTCTGGGAAGGTGCCTTCTATCTCAGCCTGATAGGTGTGTGAAGTGCTACGCAGCGCCCCTAACTGTTCAATATTTATTCTGCTTGCAATGTTGTTATGGGTGGTCAGCCTGATATATCCTTCCTCTGTCTTGGGCGAAAACTGTGGTAAATATCTTTGATTCAGTGTCTGTAGGTCGGCAGACGAGGGGGTGCCTTGTCTGATGCGGTTCAGTATATCCACAAAAATCTGGTCGCTTTGCCGATATACCTGCTCCAACTGGATGGTAACATATTCAGTTTGCTGTAGTGCCTTGCTTCCAAAAAAGTAGGGCGTGTCGTAATAGAGGTTGAGTATCTCTGCATCTTCAGGAGTCACCACAGGCGTCAGTTGTTGCAGGTCGCCAATCATCAGTAGTTGTAAACCTCCAAAGGGTTTATATCTGTCTCTGAAACGGCGTAATACGGCATCGATGGCATCCAGCAAATCGCTTCGCACCATGGAAATCTCGTCGATGACAAGCAGGTCGAGCGATGCTATGATTTTTCGCTTTTCCTTGCTGAAGTCATATTTCTGTTTCATGCTGCTTCCTGGTATGTAGGGAGATAGCGGTAGTTGAAAAAACGAGTGGATGGTCACTCCTTCGGCGTTGATGGCAGCCACACCCGTAGGTGCCACCACCACCATGCGTTTAGTGCTGTGGGTCTTTACGTGTTTTAGAAAAGTGGTTTTCCCCGTTCCTGCCTTGCCTGTGAGAAAAATGCTCTTTCCCGTGTGTTCCACAAACTCCCACGCATGCTGTATTTCCTTGTTTCCTGTAATCATAGTAATCCATTGGGTCAAATGTGATGCAAACTTACTAAAAAACAGAAGAAAAAGCGAAGGATACGAGTAAAAAATATTGGTAATTTATTTTGCTAATTCATTGAGATTTCGTACCTTTGCACCCGATTTTCATAAAATAGTTGGATGAAGAATGACAAAATAAAGAATCAGTATCGTGTCAATGAACAGATACGTGTGCGTGAGGTCCGCATCGTAGGTGATGACGGGTCAGAGGTTGTTTCTACAAGGCAGGCACTGGAGATGGCTCATAATCAGGGCGTTGATCTCGTGGAAATATCCCCTAATGCCAATCCTCCTGTTTGTCGTCTCATCGACTATTCCAAATTCCTGTATCAGCAAAAGAAGCGTGCCAAAGAGCTAAAAGCCAAGCAGGTGAAGGTAGAGGTAAAGGAAATACGTTTCGGACCTCAGACCGATGAGCACGACTATCAGTTCAAGCTGAAGCATGCCAAGGAGTTCTTGGAAGATGGTGATAAGGTAAGAGCATACGTGTTCTTCCGCGGTCGTTCCATCTTGTTCAAGGAGCAGGGCGAAGTGCTGTTGCTGCGTTTTGCCAACGATTTGGAAGAATATGGCAAGGTGGAGCACATGCCATCGCTTGAAGGAAAGAAGATGTTTATCTATCTGGCACCCAAGAAGGCTGGTGTGGCAAAGAAAAGCCAGCAGGCCATGGACCGTGAGAAACGTGAAGCCGAAGAGCGTGAGATGGCTAAGGATAGTGCCAAGGATGATGATGTGCAGGAGAGTATGCCCGCCAACGGAGGCTTGTTTGCAAATGCCAAGATAAGCTCAGAGGCATTGAAAAAGCTTACAGGCGAAGAAGAGTAGAATGACAAAGGTGCGTAACGCCCGGTATATGCGTTGCCACCGTATAATAAATAACAATTAAATCAAAGTAAAAAAATGCCAAAGCAAAAGACAAACTCCGGTGCAAAGAAGAGATTTCGTTTCACCGGTACAGGTAAGATTAAGAGACATCATGCTTACCACAGCCACATCTTGACAAAGAAAACCAAGAAACAGAAGCGTAACTTGGTGCATCAGACACTTGTTGATACAAGCAATTTGAAGCAGGTACGCGATTTGTTGTGTCTCCGCTAATCCCTATTGTCAAACATTTTAAAGGAAGAAAATTATGCCAAGATCAGTAAATCATGTTGCTTCAAGAGCAAAAAGAAAGAGAATCTTAAAACTTACACGTGGTTACTACGGTGCTCGTAAGAATGTTTGGACAGTAGCCAAGAACACTTGGGAGAAAGGTCTTACATACGCTTATCGTGACCGTCGAAACAAGAAACGCAACTTCCGCGCATTGTGGATTCAGCGTATCAATGCTGCCGCTCGCTTGGAGGGTATGAGCTACTCTGTACTCATGGGTGCTCTTAACAAGGCAGGTATCGAGATCAACCGTAAGGTGCTCGCCGACCTGGCAGTAAACAACCCCGAGGCTTTCAAGGCAATCGTTGACAAGGTGAAATAAATCCAATACTTAATATTTCATAAGTATCCGAGGGAGGCATCATTTTTTATGGTGTCTCCTTTTTCAATGCGTTTCTGTTTGATATGTCATAAAAAAATTGTACCTTTGAACTCCAATTGCAATATGCGCCTGCAATACGTGCCTGTACATGTATGTGGAATGGCTGTTTTGCTTTGAAAGGGTGAGCGTTGGAATATAACATTAACCACAGCAATCAGTGTTGCCCGAATGCTTGCGGACGGCTTATGGCACGATTTCGGAAGATTGGAAGACTGAGTGAATCATTCATAAAAAATGCAAGACTACGGATTAGTATCTATCATCACACCGGCTTTGGATTGCGAAAAATTTATAAGCGAGACCATCAAAAGCGTGCTCGCACAAACATACCAAAATTGGGAACTGCTGATACAGAACGACTGTTCTACAGACAATACTGACAGAATAGTAAGGTCGTTTGCCGAGAAGGATGAGCGTATCAAGTATGAGACTAATCCTGTAAATGCAGGCGCTGCTGTTACGCGCAATGCTGCCTTGCGCAGGGCAAAGGGGCGCTGGATTGCTTTTCTTGATAGTGACGACCTGTGGCTGCCAGAGAAGTTGGAAAGACAACTTCGGTTCATGTCAGAGAACAATTACGCTTTTTCTTACCACGAATATACGGAGATAGGAGAAGACAACCAGAAACTGGGTGTATATGTTTCTGGCATCAAAAAGGTTTCAGAGTTTGCCATGTATGCCTGCTGCTGGCCTGGATGTCTCTCTGTGATGTACGATGTTGATAGGGTAGGACTGATACAAGTGGCTGACGTAAAAAAGAACAACGACACGGCCATGTGGCTGAAAGTTGTGAAAAGATCGCCTTGCTACTTGCTCAATGATAATCTGGCTCTCTATCGTAGGCGAAAAAAGAGTATTACACCCAAGCCTCTATGGAAGAAGATATGGGCGCATTATCCCCTGTTCAGAATTGCAGAACAGATGAATCCGCTGCGTGCCGCTTTTTGGGTTATGCTAAATGTGTTTGGCAATGGGTACAAAAAACTCTTCTACGTCAAGCATGTATAGTGAGACCATGCCAAATGCAGCAGTCCTTATTGTTCAGCTCAATCAAAAAAAAGCGTTGTGCCAAGATGCAAGGCACAACGCTTTTTTTTTGATGATTATTATAGCAAACGCTGTATTCGAGTGGGCAATTAGTTTTCTTCTATTATTGGTGCATCGCCAAAAGAAACGTTCTTCAGTACTTTACTCGGGTCTATCTCCTCTTCCTGACTATCTTGAGCGGGTTCTGGCGTTCCCTCTTCTACTGGCAGTGTGGTCTCCTCGCTCTGTGCTTCACCTTCCATCTTGGTGATGGTTACACTCTCTCTTGTGCCCTGTACAGGCTTCACGTATGTTATTTCAAAGGGGAATATTGATGGCATGCAGCCTGCCTCAGACACTACAATGTTAAACTTGTTGATGCCCTCTGCCAATGAGTAGAGCACGCATTTGTATCTCGACTCAGACATTTTGCTCTTTTCTGCTTTCAAGCCCTTTGCATCTATCGACACCTCCAAGGGGTAGTCCATATCTCCTGGTGTCTTCTCAGCGGTCACACTCACGGTAAATGCCACGTTTCCTTTAGACACCACAGTCTCTGCTCCATTCAAATCCACATTGACATACTTGTAGTGCCATGCCCTTGCTGTAAAGGAATAGGTAGGAATCTTCAGGCCGTCGTAGGATATCTCTACGGGATATACCACCTCTGTCAGCACGTCTGGCAGAGAATCGGGTATAGTGAGTATGCAGTTGTATTGTACGTAATTTCCGTCTTCGGTGTCTCGGCTTTGTATCGAGGTCCTGTCTATCTCGCATCCATGTTTCCTCTTTATTTCAAAGTGACAGTTCTTGGAAGAAATCTTTGAGGGCAGGTCAAGGCGCACGGTTGTTTCAAATTTCTGATGTCTGAAGGCGATATCGTTTCCCTTGTTCATCTTGATCTTGAAATCCAAATCCTTGTCGTAGGTAATCATTCCCCACTTGCCACCGCTTTTCACGATAGCGTTGTCGTTAAAGCTGAAGGCATAATCTTCAAATTGTGGTTGCAGGATGACCTTTCCGCTGTATTTCAAACCTATCTTTTTGGCCTCTTCTATTTTTACAAGGTTGGCAGCATATTCGGCTTGCTTTGCCTCTTTGCTCTTATAGACTATAGGCTTGCGTGGAAACACTGCCTTTACGGGGCGACAAACTTCATCAAACACAAACCGTATGATGTCTTTCTTGTTTCCTCTGGCAGTAATGGTAATAGAGTCTTTCTCATCAATAAGATACTCTTCAATGTCGCCATCCACTTCCACCTGTCTGCGCTTCGTAACATCTGCCTCGTCGGTCATTATAGGCTTAAGCAGTCTCGATTCGTTGTCGTAGAAAAACACCTTTCCTTTGATGATAGCTATCGCCTGCCCGTCCTCGGTTAGAGACGATAGAAATTCCACATCATCTTTGTCTATGAGCTTGTTCTTGTATGAGAAGGGAACAGGAGAGCGATCTACAGACACGAATGAATAGTAGGGGTTCTTCAGTTTGTCAAGTTGCTCGTATGTAAAGGCGGCAGACAACCCTCCGATAAAGGGATACATGTTTATGAACATACCGTAATCCACAGCCTTGCCGTTTTTGTCAAGAAACATGTAGCGTTTGTTGCGCTTCACAAGTAGGTAGCCATTAGAAAAGTAGGGATAGGAGTGTGCCACTTCATAGTGCTCGAGTTTTACAAACTCACCGTTGGCACGAAAAAAACCAGTGATTTGGTTGCTACCTCGCTTGGTAGTTACCGCCAAGCCATCTTGAAACGTATGAAGTATGTCTGTTGTTGAGGCAATCTTGTTGCCGTAAAAGTCCCACAGAGCTGTAGTTCCCAACGAATCACTTATCACAACAGGAACGCCCGATGCAAGATATATCTTTTCGTAGGCGGGTCGCATCACCCATCTTGCCATCTGCGAGTAAGCCATCAAACATGACTGCAACAGGAAAACTATAAATAATTTCCTCATTCTAAAAAATAATGTATTATGTTCAACTGTTTTGAATATTCTCAACGGTTTGCAAAGTTCGTAAAATAAAATGTGAAATGCAAATAATTTTACATAAATGCGTTCTGATGTCTAATTTTGTTCCACGTCATGGTACTTTATTAGCAGTGTGTCCATCTATCACCAGTGCATGGCCTTTCCACTCATAAAAATGACTTAAAATAATCAAATATCTTATGCTTTTCCGTCAAAACTTTTGAAGAAAATCTCAAAAAGGTGTATATTTGTACCGTGTAAAATCTCAAAAAGGTGTAAAATATGGGGGTTCAGAAATCGCAAAAAGGTGCGGACAACATCGTTATGAAGCGTAAAATATATCAGCAACTCCTTGATTGGAAGGAGCAAAGAAACGGTGAGGTGGCACTACTCGTAGAGGGAGCACGACGCATCGGAAAAAGTTATATCGTAGAGGAGTTCGCGAAGAATGAGTATGAGTCATACATCCTCATCGACTTCAACAAGGCTCCCCAGATGGTCAGGGACTGGTTTGACCTCTATCTGGAAGACCTCGACACGTTGTTCCTCTATCTGAGCCAAC